>Ga0308160_10000904_pt1 | contig 47025 bp, 51 predicted proteins | sample PhyFR1_FD_201036 | JGI IMG/M metagenome (GOLD analysis project Ga0308160, IMG submission 201036) | Phyllosphere microbial communities from UC Gill Tract Community Farm, Albany, California, United States - DLSLF.R1 | ecosystem: Host-associated > Plants > Phyllosphere > Unclassified | place: USA...
GTTCTCTCTCTCTCTCTACACCTTCGCTCGGAGACTGACGTGAACCCTTCCGATTGCAGTGCCTAGTCGAGGAGGAGGTATTCACATGGCGTTCAACGAGAGTTCGAATCTCGGACCAACGATGAACTGGGCTACCCACGCTCTTTACGTTACTCAACATCACGACTCCGAATACAGTACTTCTCACGCTAGTAACGCTTACGACCCTTACGATCCCGTCGTCGATTTTGCGAAGTACTTCAACGGCGAGAACTTGCAGCAAGAGGATCTCGTACTCTGGGGTGAGTACTTCCTCGCTTCCTTCGCGCACTCGTTCAAAGCTGATCCATCTCTCCGTCTCTAGTCAACCTCGGAATGCACCACGTTCCTCACACTGGTGATCTCGGAAATACTGTTCAATCGACCGCTCAAGGATCTTTCATGCTCTCTCCTCACAACTATCTTGAGCGCGATCCCTCGAGGCAGACGAAACAAATGATTCGATTGAACTACAACAGCAGCTCCGACATGGCTGTTTCAGCAGTTCACACTTTCGGAGCTGATCCTGTCAAGGGAATGGTCAATCTCACTGCGCTTCAACCCGATTACTACTCCTATGTGTAAGCTGTCTTCTCGCGATTCAGACAGGTCTTTGTCCGAATCTCGAACTGACTCCTTCTCCATTGATCCTCGACAGCGGCGACTCGAACATTCGAAAATTCCCTTACGATCCCCAACATCCATACAACGACACCGTCGCGATTGTATAGGCTCTTGTTTCTTTTCTTGGATTCTTCGCAACGTAGATTTGTTTGCGCTATAGTGACGAGTTGGCTGAGGGTCGATTCAGTCTGAAGAGGAATGAAGGAACGAGATTTCTTCGAGAGTGAGAACAACCGAGAGTCGAATGAAGTGTCACACCACTCAGAGAGGGGAAGGAACTCACTCGAATGTACGTGGAAACTTCTGCCTACTTCGTGTTTTCGTACGGGGTCGAGCCAAGGAGGCGGATGCCACACGAGGTCGACATCGATCAGCAATGATTTCTCTTCGTTGAGCTGCTCGAGCTGTCAGCTAAGCTGGAGAGCTGGCGGTGATCCCCAAGCACCGAATGAAGCATCACAAACCGATGATTGCCCCGGACTGAGCAGGTGTTCTGAGCGAAAGAGGCCGGAAACAGCCCAAAAACGAGCTATTTCGACCTCAAGCGAAGCTACCGGACACCTCGAAGGCGCAGCGATCTGACCAGTAGCAGTAGAGACTCTGTACGTTCCTTCCGTCGTTTAGTGAACCCCTGCAACTCCCTTACTAACGTTTTCACTCCGAATCTCCCGAAGAGGATTGCGAGCGAAGCAGCCAAGAAGAGCGATTGACGATAACATGGTCTTCCCGAGAGAAGCATCAAGAGTATCCTGAGCGAGATTAGAGTCCTCAGAACGAAGTTTTGAGATAATCGAGATTTGGGGGAGGAAGAGAGAGGAAAGACACGCTGCAAACTTCTCACCCTCTATCGACATCGACATTATCACGACTGCAGCCCAACTCTGCAGCAAACTACTACTCTACTCGATCCCCCCTCTCCCCTATCCCTCTCAAACTCGGAGAATGAGTCCTCCTCCTCCTCCGGCAGTTTCACCTCCTCCCGCTACTCTTCAATCCAACAAAGCCAACAAGAAGAGCAAGAAGAAGAGCAAGAAAAAGCAATCAGACTCGACTACCTTATCAAACGGTACTCTATCACACGAGGGAGACGAGTTACAGTTTGAAGAGGGAGACGACCAATCCTCGAATGATCGATCATCGGTTCAACAGCAACAGTACTCGTACCAGATGAATCAACACCCTTCTGCCACTCCTTCAGACTTGTTGTCCACCGCATCAGATCTCTACAGACAGATTGAAGCAGCCGCTGCTTCCGCCTTGTCTTCTCACCCTTCTTTCGCCGCTTCCTTCCCTCCCCCTCCTACTTCCAATAACAATAACACCTCGAATGCTCATCCTCAGCAACAATCGAATCAACCACAAAGTGGAGGAGGAGGAACCGTAGCAGATGAGGCGTATTGGACTTCACTTCCTCAACACCTTCGACAATTCATTCGTTCAGCTCTTCCTTTGGCTGCAGGATGGACGACAGGTCCTAATGGTCAACCTATCCCTGCATCGAATGGTCAAACGAACGGTCAAACGAACGGAGCGAATGGAACTTCACCTCTCCCTCCTCTCACTCACGATCAACTTTCGTCTGCCGCTGCTCAACTTGCTCAAATGGTTCAGTCAAACTGGGGTCAATTCGGTCTCGGTCCCATTCCACCCCCTCCTCCTTCCTCGAACCAGAACCAGAACTCTCGTGGAAACAACTCTCTTCCTCCTCCGACTCACCATCAAACTTCGAATGGAGCGACGATCTCTCTCGGTTCATTCCCGGTTGGGATGCCTACTCGGGAGCAAATGGAAGAAGCGATTGGATCGATAGGTGGACAGTTTGCGGCAGCTGCAGCGGCAGCTGGTCAAGGTGGTTTGGGAGGTGAATTTACCATGACTATGGGTGCTGGAACTTTCCCCGCTCCTCCTCCACCTCATCAACACGATGATGAACCTTACGATGATACGGAAGATGAAGATGGAGGGATCGGAGGAATGGATGGTCAAGGAGGAGGACAAAGTGCATCGGCGAAAAAGAAGAACAAGAAAAAGAAGAAGAAGGAGAGGGAGAGAGCTGCAGCTGCCGCTACTGCTGCTGCCGCCGCCGCTGCAGTCGCTGCTCAACAACAACAGCAACAAGCGCAAATGCAACAACAGCGTCAACTCCAAGAACAAAGAGCCGCACAACAACAACTTCAACCTCCCAAAGCTACCTCTCCAGTTCAACAACAGAACCTTCCTCCCGCTCGTTCCCCAGCTCCTCCCGGTGCTTACCCTTCCGCCGCTATCGCTCAACCCAATTCGAACCCTCACGCTCCAGTACTTCGAACAACTCCAGCTCCTCCTCACGTTCAACAGCAACAACAGCAACAAGTTTCCCTCTCGAATGGTACGAACGCGAACGCGAAAGCTGGACCTTCTTCCGAACGAGATAAGATTCGAGATTTCTGGTTAGGGTTGAGGGAGAGTGATCGAAGGGCTTTAGTCAAGGTTGAGAAAGAAGCGGTATTGAAAAAGATGAAGATGGCGATGAGTGGGACCGCTGGTCCAGGAGCACCCGCTCAAGGAGCTTGCGGATGTGGTGTATGCGGGAGAAAGAGGTAAGCTTCCATTGTTTACTCGAATGATTTTGAGCGATAATTGACCCGTTTCCCCTTTGATAGATCCGCTATCGAATCTGAACTCTCTTCTCTTTACGACGCTTATTACGACGAACTCGAATCTTACGCTTTACATCAACAACGATACGCTTCGTTACCACCTGGAACGATTCCCCCTCCTCCTGGTCCAGGTCCTTTCCCAGGATCTGTCGATGCCGCCGCGATACCTCCAGCACCTTCTCCCGACCAATCCGTTACCGCAGCGAAATCGAGTCAACGAGGTAGAGTCGTCAAACCTACTCGAGATCACAAGAATGTTCGACCAGCAGCTCGAAAACCTATTCCACCTCGATCGAATCTCGCACCTCCCAACAACGGTGCACCTCCCCCTACCTCGGCAGCAGTACCTCCTAATCCTTCCGCCCCGACGACTCAGTCGAATAATCCTCAACATGGAGAACCAGGTCACACTCATTCTCCATCTTGCCCTCATCACCCTCAAAATGGTGGAACGAAGGACAAGAACAAGGCTCCCGCAATCGTACAACCTCACCACCATCACGCGCATGGCCACCAACATCACCAACATCAACATGCTCAACCTCAAACTCATCAACAACCGGAGGAAGATGAGGATGAAGAAGGAGAGTATGAAGAAGATGAGGAAGAATACGATGACGATGAAGAGGGTGAGGATGGAGATGAAGGTTACGATGATGAAGAGGAAGAAGACGAGGAGGATGAGGAAGAAGAAGACGAGGAAGAGGTGAGTTTTCGGAATTATCTCTCGAGATTCGAAAAGACCGCTGTACTCATACCTGGACCTCACTAATATAGTACGACGACGAAGAGTCACTTGGTCCCGCTGACGAGCCCGTCTCGAATACTGCTATGACTCGCAAGAAGCGAGGAGTCGATGGAGAAGGAGATTTTTTCGGCTTTGGAAAATCCTTGACCGTCAAAGGTGAGCTTTTTTCTCTCACGCTTTCGTCGGCGTGACGGTATCGCTGATCGAGCTGCTATTGCCGATTCGCAGAGGGTATCCTCACTGTCGCCGATGAACTGCTCCAAAACAACGGTCAGAAATTCCTCGAGATGATGGAACAACTCGCCGACAAACGTATTCAACGCGAGCGGGAAGCTGCCGAGGCTTTCGAAGACGATCCTAGTGACGAAGAGGAAGAGAGAAGTGACGGCGGAGAAGAAGATGGAGAATACGAGTAAGCTCCGACTCTTGCTCGTTTCGAACTTTGACCTGATCGAAAGCTGACCCGGAAATCGATCTCCAGAAACAGCGAAGAAGAGGAAGACGTCTCCGATGAGGACGATGAAGAACTCCTCACCGAACAAGAACGAATGGAGGAAGGTCGTCGAATGTTCCAAATCTTTGCTGCTCGAATGTTTGAACAACGTGTCTTGACTGCTTACCGAGAGGAGGTATGTTTACTCTACTCGCTCTCAGTGCTGGTGAGTTCGAGGCTGACTCTTCCCATTCTCTCCTCTTTTATAGGTCGCCGCCGAGAAGCAAAACCAACTCTTGCGTGAGATTGAAGCTGAGAAACGACTCGCCGAAGAGAGAGAGTTGAAGAAGGCTAAAGAGAACCAGAAGAAGAAGGACAAGAAGAAGTGAGTCGAGGATTTCTTGCATCGTTCGTTCGGCGATACTGATGCCTCGAATCTTGTTCACTCACAGGGCGGAGAAGCTCAAGAAGGAAGAAGAACGACTTCGCAAAGAAGCTGAACGTGAAGCATCCGAACTCGCTGCGAAACAAGCTGAGGAGGCACGACTCGAAGCTGAACGAGTTCGAAACGAAGAGCAACGACAGAAACGTGAAGCCGAACGACGTGCAAAGGACGAAGAGAAGGCTCGACGGGAAGAAAGGGCCAGGGTTGCTCGAGAGGAGGAGAGGAAAGCGAAGGAAGAAAAGGCCAAGGTTGCGAAAGAGAAGCGACTGGCCGAGGAGAAGGAAGCTAGGGAGAAGAAGGCGAAGGATGATGCCGAGCGTAAAGCTAGGGAAGCTGCTGAACGCAAGGAGCGAGAGGAGAAGGAACGTCAAGAGAAGGCTAGGAAAGAAAAGGAAGAGAAGGAACGACAAGAAAAGGCTGCCGCCGCCGCTGCAGCTCAGAAGGTCAAGGAGGAGAAGGAGAGAGCAGCAGCAGCAGCTGCTGCCGCTGCCGCCACCAAAGCGAAGCAGGCTCAACAACAGATTCCTAAATCTCCTTTAAACACTCGTTCTTCCGCTCCCTCTTCGAAGCAACAACAGTCGATCCCTGGTCTTCCCAAATCTACTCCTCAAAAGAATGTCCCCTCCTCCTCGACTTCTTCGTCGAACCAGAACAACAACAATCAGACCTCGTCTCGACAACAGCAACAACCTCAATCGTTCCCTCCCGGTGTCATCCCTCGTCAGAACTCGATGTCTTCCCCTGCTCAATCTCAGCAACATCTCGGTCACCAACAGCAACAACCTCTTCGTCCCGCTGGTCTCACTTCGCCTCCTCCAGGAATGCCTCCTTCGTTCGTTCAACGCGCTCCTTCTGGACAGCAACAACCGAATGGAATGCCTTCGGGATCTCGAATGTTCTCTCCTCCTCCCCCGATGGGAATGTCTCAACAACAGCAGCAGACTCACTTTGGCAATATCGGAATGCAACAGCCTCCTTACTCGTCGAATCAAGGTCCAGGTCAACAACAGCAACATCAATATTCTCAGCATCATCCTCAGCAGCAGCAGCAACAACAACAAAACCTCTCTCACCTGTCGCCTGCGTCTGCTCGATCGAATATTCCTATTGGACCTCCTCCTCCTTCGTCTGGTCCCTCACAAGGCGGATTGTCCGCTTCTCGACCCAACGGCATCTCTTCGAACCACCAAGGCCCTTCTCCGATTGCGCCTCCACCGACATCCTCAGCTCCTGGTTCGAGCCTGACAAGTCCTCGATCTTTCCATGCTGCCCCCATCGGAGGACTCGGTCGATCACCTTCGAACCCAACTTCTTCATCTCCGCCTTCTCGCATCTTCGGATCTTCGGCTCTTCACGACGACGACGAGATTGTCGTTCCAGCTCCTCGAGCTTCAATCTCGTCGACTTCGGCCGCTCCCGTCGCTGTCTCGAACGCGGATTGGGGATCACCTTTCTCTTCGTCGACTGGAGGAATTTGGGGCGCACCAGGAATGCCTACTCCTCCTCCCGTCATCGCTCCCCCCGATCGAAGCTCCGTCATTCGTGATCGTGCGAGGGTAACGTACATGAAGGTCGATGAACTTCAAGGCAACAACAAGATTCCGATCCTCATCAACGACTTGCAAAGCGCTCTCGTCACTCTCTGGCCTGACTCGGTTTCTGTCGAGTGAGCTCATGTCCTCCTCTTCTCTCTTCGGCTCATTTCACTGACTCGGAACTCTCGCTCTCTGCAGTGTCACTGAGCTCGTCGAGTCTATGCTGCAAGAAGGCAATCTTCGAAATGGAGGAGGCAGTTTCTCTTTCCTCCCCCAAGCTGATGGAGTCTATGTCACGTTCAGTTCATAGTGATCCCCTCTCTTTCTTGTTCCCTTCAATAGCTCTCTCTCCACTCCATCCACTCCACTTCTGATCCATCTCGAGTAATTGCAACTTCTCTCTCTCTGTCTAAGCGCATTGTCACGAGCAATATGAATCTATTTCGTTGTCTGATTATACGTATCGTTACAAAAGAGAGAACATGCTTCTACAGTATAGCAACCATGCATGCGAGAGATAAGAAGAGTATGTACCCGATTCTCAAACTATTTGCGCTACTTCTTTGTGATTCTGCCTGATGAAGCAAGTCGTCCGCAATGGCATTTCGTTTCCTTCCATGATGAGAGTGGCCTGATTGTTCGTGACGACGTTTGATTGCGATCGTGTACAAAGTGGGAAGAGCGAGTTTGAGAGCTTCTCCAGTTTTGAAAGTCGCAGCAAAATCGGAGGGAAGGGCTGAAGGCGTAGTGAACGAGGATAGTAGAGAGGTCGTTGTTGGATCAGAGGGAGAGGGTTCCATGGTTACGGTCGAAGTCATCGATTCGAGAATCGTCTCGATTGAGTAGCGAGTGATGTCGGAGCGCGGGAGTGAGGAAGTCGTCGAGCCATGATTGGTAGCCGAGCTCGTTGAGTCTGAAAGAGGGATAGAAGCATGTGTTGTCGCTATCGTCTTTGCGAGACTCGTCCGATCTGAATGAGCGTTTGAAGATGCGAGGCCGCTGATCCTAGAAGTCGATGTAGGAGAAGTGGACTGGCTTGTTTCAGGGGATCTGTAGCCTCAGCGATAGCTCGTTGAGCGACAGACCGAGCTAAGCGATCGAGGAGAAGACTGACCTCGATTTCGTTGGTTTCGAACCAGATGAGCTCGAGCTCGTCGAGTTCGCGCCTGCACCGTGATCGACGTCGCTCAGATCGAAGATGTCGTTTTGAGGACCGTCGAAGAAAGACCATGAAGGATGGTAACCAGGTCGCTCATAGTTTCCTTGCCAGACTACGTTAGAAGGAGAGTTGTAGGCGCTGTTCACGAAACTCCAGTCAGCGACTGACGAGTGGATGAAGCAGAGCGTTCAGTACGTACTAGAGGGGACGTTTGGCGCCTTTCGTCGGGATGCAAGTTGAGTTCGGACAGTATTGAGCGTCAATAACGGGGAGAATCGGTGCGGATGAAGGTCCAGGTATGACAGAACAGTCGAAAGCCGTCATGTAAAAGTTTCCTGTGCCGTTATTGGCTAGCCTATGAGCGTTTGAGCGGAATGCATAGTCAGTCGCTTGAATCTTGCGAGTCAAAATTTGAGGCAAGGCGTACCAGAACCTACCGAGAAGGAAGAAGTCAGTACATAAAGCTTGCCGGCGTCAATTCATGAAGACTCACCATCCGCAGATACATTTTTCGCCTGTACATTTTGGCATCTTCTCTGGACTGAGCTCGACGAGACCGACTGTCAGCTGTCGAGCGTGATCAAAGGAGTACAACGGTTCACTCACATCTCGAACGAAGTGATTCTGCCTTTGACACATCGCTGATTGACGCTGAAAATCGCAAGGTCATCCCATCCTACTTTTTCGATTTCGTCTTTGTCTGCGATCGCGAGAGCACACCCACTCAGGATATCGTCGTCAACTGGGCCACTGGGAGTACCACTGTGATGAGCGCCTATCAGCACGAAGTTGATTAGCCGACTTCCAATACGAATTCAGGTGATTTCGACGAACCTGAATTTCCGGGACAAGCTGAGAGAGGATCCGTGAGATCTGATGGGCTGACACCGTACGAGGTGAATGCAACACTAGAGAAAGGCTCACGAGAAGGTCAGCATTGAGTTTGCGTTGTCGCGTGAGGGAACTCAACGAACTTGCAAGCGATTTCAATGTCTACCTTCCCGCCAGCAGGAAGAGACATGACGCTATTGTTCTGAGGCTTCAATGCTCGATATTGGGGTCCACTATTGATTGCACATCGCTCAGCCAGCCCTCATCGGGAGAAGAAGAGCGGGTGAGCAGGACGAACCGAAACCACCAATCGTTTTGATCCTGGAGATCTGGCCCGATCGGATTGGCAGGACTGCCTTCGACGACTGTCTCGAAGTTCTCTCCTACTCCATACATCGAAGGGTGCCTATAATCGCGAAGATGTCAGACGAAACGAGGCGAATGTGCGGATCTTATACGGGGGTAGAGGACTTGCCAGATTGACTGCAGTTCGGAAACAGCGTCAGCCTATGATGAGAATGCAATGAAAGGAAGGATATCGTACCATGTGAGCGTTTGCACTGACAGCGAGAAAGCTGACCAGCAGCGATGAGAGAGAAAGCTCCGCCAGGGAGAACATATTGGATGTTGAAGGGGTACTACCAGAGCGTAGGAGTCAAGAGAACAGAAGTGAGAAGCCTGAAGAGAGAGGCTAGAGGGAGAAAGGAAGCATTCGAAGCGGTCGAAGCGAACAAGGGGAAGCTCACGTGAGGTCCTTGCAGAAGGGTTAATCGAGCAGACTCCTCCAGCTCTCCAACGGATCGTAAGGGTCATGTCTGTTCCTTGCAGCGCGTCCATCGCGGTTGCGCAGAACGGCGGAAGGACGAGGGCGAAAGGACGAGGGCACGAAGCAACTCCCTCACATTCGCGAAAATTAGATCTTTGACCGGCAAGGAGCTCCACATTCTCACCAGATCACCCTTGAAGATAGCCGTATGTTCCCTTTCCGCCTTCTCAGCCGTGATGAAGACTCTGAAGTCGGTTTGTTGAGTGATAAAGGAGACAGGAGTGAAGCCTCGCTGTAAGCTCTGAGGGGTCTGAAAGTACTTCTAGAGATCTTGAGCGGTTTTTTCTGCATCGTCTGGAGCTGTCCTGAGGAGTTCGATCGAAGCGAGTGAGTGGGAAAAGATCAAAGAAGCGAAAGTTCGCTCCTCTCCTCCTATACAACACACTGATAATGCTCGGGCACTTCTTGACCGCTTTGTTACTATCTGCTTCGGCCGTACAAGCCACTCACTATCCAGGTGAGCTCTCACTTCTTCCTCTTCCAATTCTTCCTTTCCCCGCTGATCGCTCAAGTCCAACCAACTCTCATAGGCTATGGGCTACAGCACGATGATCAGCAAGGATTGAGTCTGAATGGCGTACCCGCTACGACTCGATCATACTGGATGCGGGCCGCTTCAGAGTGAGTTTTCCGCTTTCTCCGCTTCGCAAGGTTGACTTTCGCTCACTTCCGCTGTACATAGAGCTGTTGGAGAGGTTCGTCGAGCTCAATGTTCAGCTCTGGTCTGCCCCCGCTGACAGTGAGGGTGTGATACAGATCACAGGACATCCTTGCTCTCGCTACCACTTCGGAGCTGTTGTCGTTTGTCTACCATCTCCTTCGCTCGAGGAACGCATCTTGACTCATTCAACGTCCTCATAGGTTAACACAACGACCGATGAGCTCGTCTGTGCCTCGGCAAACCAAGTCAGTCTGACAGGGAGTGAGTTCCGACCGATCGTAAAGTTGCTACTTCTTCGAAGCCGAGCTGATACCTGCTTCGTCTCCCAGATCCGACACTGCATGGAGAGATTGCCGCTATCAACCGGTGTACCGAAGTACTGGCAGAAAGAGGGCTTGCTCCTCTCCAGATCCTTGCGGCTTGGAAAGACTTGTCATTGTACACGACGGGAGAACCTTGTTCAATGGTCAGCTCTTCTCACTACGACTTCATAGATGCTCATTCTGACTGATGCCGTCAATCTACAGTGTGCCTCTGCGCTGCGACATGCCGGAATGGGGGAAGTAATCTGGGCTACTTCGATCGAAACTGTCGTCAAATGTACGTAGCTTCCCTCTGTCAGCTGTGTTGAGTCGTGAGCTTACGCCAGCACCCTTCGCGTAGATGGCTACCCTCAGATCTATCTCCCGTCGTCAGCAATCGTCGCAGCTTCGTATTCCCTTCCCTCTCACACCGCTTGGTACTCCGGAATTCTCGCCAACGAAACCGATCCTCATTTCGCCCACTTCTTCAACGAGTCAGCTCCTTGTCCAGGTGAAGAAATCTGCGAGCGAGTGAAGAAAGAAGGAGACAAGATCTCGCAATGTCTTCCGACTAGACAATGGAAAGAGAGTTGGGAATCCAGGAAGGGACAGTGGGAGGAAGAGATGATGAGGACTAGAGGACATCCTGAGAATAGAGCAGTCGGTCATGACGAATTGTAGCGAGAAGGGGAAAGAGTTAAATTATCCATATGAGACGAAAAACGAAAATGTACCGCAACCTGAAACCTCGAATCACCGTGTACTGATATAAAGATATGTAGTAAGAAAGACAACCCAAGGAAGCGCGATTAAAGTGGAAAGAGAAGAGAGATAGTGTCTGTGAAGGGAGAGAAAGAGCGGTTTAGGCGGATTCGACCTTTTTCATGTCGATACTCTCCGTGCTTGCGATCGCTGGTTCGTTTGTATCTATGACGATCTCGTCCTCCGTGTCTGTATGGAGGAAGGAAGTGAGCGCTGTTCGAGACGGCGCGAAGAGCAGAGAATTCGAGGAGAAAGCTTGAAACTTACGATCGCCAATACGGAAGAGGAGCACAGGGATGGCAAAGATGAGAGCGGCGGTAGTCAATCCCCACGCAGTCGCGAGCTCACTCATGAAAGGTTGAAGATTGCTGTATTGCGGTACGAGAGGAAGGTCAGAATGACGGAGGTCAAGCTCAAGCTTGAAACAGTGTGAGCTATAGACGACTCACGTGTCTGCTCTGTATGCTCCTGCCGCTCCCGCTGACTGAATACCCTTGTAGAACCCGATCAAGTAAGATAAGGATCCCGGGAGATTCGTAAGAGATCCCATAATCCAGTATACGTAGTTTTGGAACACAGCATCGTAAACACCCATGAAGAAGTAGAGTGTTGCCCTTCCGGCATATCCCGAGTCGTCAATATCGATTCGAACGAGGTCGGAATCTCGAGTGTATTGTCTGAAGATGGGCAGCTCGTGAGTAAGCGTTCGTTCGCGAGACTTCTGACAAGGAGGGAACTCACTTTTGGTAATGATAAGAAGCACCCCACACTGCCATTCCTAAAACGAGCACAAATGCGAAAGCGCCCCAAGCACGTTGAGTCCTCCTGAACCTTTTCGAATCAATCGCTAATCCGAATGTTCCAGCTCCGACAATGTTCGCCAACCAATACAGCAACGAGTTGAGCGCCCTTCCCCTCAAGGTGAACTGAAATCCATTGTACGAGTTGACTATAGCCGGAAAAGCGAGAAATGATCAGCTTATTTCGTTTGAGAGGAGCAGAGTCGAAATCTGCGTACACTGCCATGTATACATCCAGTTCGAGGCAAGGAAGTAAGGGAAGAGACAGAAGATGAGGTAGTCGTTGCGAAGAATCTTGTAGAGTCCGATGAATTGATTCTTGATCGTGGGATGAACGGGAGGGATTACTCGACTTCCATCACTCCTGACCATCTTGTTCGGTGAGACGAGTGTTGCGGGAAGGAGTACACTCGCTGCGCCGATCGACATGAAAACGATGTAAACCCCGTTCCCGACCGTGTTTGTTTCCGAATTGTAGACCAATCCTAACTCGATCGCACTCCCCAGTACTCCTCCGAGGTTGAAGATCATCCAAAACATTGCGAATAGGCGTCCCTTCGTAGCCTCCGTCGCGTAAGCTAGTGTAAGAGTACCTTGCGCAGTCCAGAGCAGACCCGCACAAATCCCTAAGATAGCTCCCGCTGCGATCACGAACCCCGAAGTCTCTCGAATGTTGTAGTTGAGAAGTGCTCCCATATAGAGTGCGTAGCTGATGATCGATACAGTGCAAGCAAGATGACTATGAGCGAAAGAGAGTCGAAAGGAACGAAGAAACGAGGGGGAAAGCTCACCCTGACGCTCCGATGGCCAGTGCGACTCGAGCACCAATCCTGTTGATCACAGGACCCGCAAAGAACCCAACAACAGCGAACGTCGAGTACTACATGGAGGAGTTCGAGAGTTAGCGATCTTTCTCGAATGAACCGAACGAATCGAGAGTTTGAGCTCACGAGTGCTACGTTTCCGTTATTATTGACTTCTGGATCGACTTGTCCTCCCCCTCCTACACCACTGAGAGCTATTCACTCGCGACTCCAAGGTCAGTACGAAGTTTCGAGTGAAGAAAAGAGAATTCGTCTCTGCGAAACTCACCGTTAAACATTCCTGTTCTCCTAGTTCATCAGCTTTAACTGTTCCACGTCGTCAACGAGTAGCTTGAACATACCTGGACATCCAAAGCACACCAAAGATACCATCGCAACCTGGGTCGTCGGGTTCGTCCAGAACTTTGTGAAACCCTTCCTTTCGGGGATAGGAGGTAGCTCTGCTGCTATCGCTTCGACATTCACTTTGCTTGAGGTCTCCATCGTCGAAGGACGCAGCGGTCTATTGGGAAGGGGTCGAAAAGAGGAAGGGGGGCTCTGAGTTTGCGATAAGAGGGGAAGGCGGGACGAGGCGTAAGAAAGGGAAACGCGGTAGAAATCAAAGGCGAGTACTGGTCTTAGGGGTGTAGTCTTGGTGCAGTCGAAATCGAGGTATGAGGTTGAAGGACGAGAGGGAGAGCAACTGGCAACGCGCTAAACTTGGGCACGAGGGGAAATTTCGAAATTCATTTAACAAACCCGGCACACGAGTCTGCTTCTCTCCTCCTGTTCACTCCGGCACCATCAAATCATTCTCGCTAGACTTCAAGATCAATCGGAAGCACCTTCCGGACCATCCCTCAATCTTCCTTCCCCTCCTCCTCTTTCCCTCAACTCTACAGCTCCAGACTGCTACCCACCTCTTCGGCTCTCTGAATGCCCTCAATATCATCAGAGAGTACCAAACTCTACCTGTGTGCTGATGCAGGGGGTACCGCGTTAAAGGTGAGTGTAATGACGGAAACGGGAGAAGTGGGATTCGCATCAGGTCCTCCCTGTAACGTGTATGTTCTCCTCTCATTCCCTACTCATTCACGCAATTGATCGAGTAGAGTGGGGGAATGACTCGCAGGAAAAGCGTAGGACTTCAAGTTGCGATTCGAAATATTCTTCAAACGACTTGGAAAGCGCTTCAGAACCTACAAACTCCTCTACTGTTACCAGTGAACAAGGTCGACCCTGAACCTTTACATCTGGAGCTGTTCGAGAGAGTGTGGTTAGGGATTGCAGGGATATTAAGGCAGGAAGAGATTGATGAATTCAGACCCCTTGCAACGAAAGCTTTTGGGTTTGAGCAGGATGATGAAAGGTTACGGATAACGAATGGTACGTAACGGAATCTTCCGCTATATGTTCCTTCATGCAGCTGATCGCTCGACTTCCGTACAGATGGTCATTTACTAGCTGCTCCTGCAGTTTCGCAGAAAGATATCGAATCGACTATTGTTCTTGTTGCTGGAACTGGTTCGGTCTCGCTAGGTGAGTACAGTCCTCTGCATGATAGATCGATACTCACGCTGACCTGATGGCATTTCCCAGCTTTCAAGAAGAAGGTTACTGATCTTGAGTTGGTAGGAATTTCAGGAGGATGGGGTTTCCTGTGAGTCCCTCCTACTCTCCCAGTCCTTGAATCTACTGACCCATCAGGCGATATAGTATCGGCGACGAAGGCTCAGCGTTCCACGTCGGACGACTCGCAATGCGACAACTAATGTTCGCAGCCGATGCTCAACCTGTTCTCTCCTCAACAGCTTCACCTCCACTTCTCCCGATCTTCGCCTCTCTCCTCTCGCGCCTCAAAGTCTCCACGCCAGCAGAAATGATCGACAAGATTTATTCCGACCATTCGAACCCTGCTTCGCCCTCATCTTTCTCGGAAGCGGAAACGCAACGAAAGCTATGGATCGCTGATTCTTCTCGAGTCGTCTTTCAGTACGCTTTCGAGGATTCTGAGGTCGATGCAGAGTCGAGACGGATAGCTTTATCGATTTTGGAGGAGGCGATCGAACCTCTCGTCGAAGCAACTTTGCGCTTGATCGGGGATCGTTCCATAGTCGATCCAGAGAAAGGATCTCTATCGTTAGGAGGAGGCCTGTGGAACTCGGAAGGGTACAAGGACATGCTGCTGGAGAAGCTGAAGAAGAAAGGAGTTGAGTTCGCGCAGGTCGCGATTGTCAAGAGTGCGGCTGAAGAGGGTGTCAAAGCATTGCTAGCGCTCGATCACCGTAAAGTATGAAGAGACGTTCGCGAGTTGAGATACCCATATCCAGTAGACAGTTCTATACCTTTTTCGCAATAGACACTTCAGAATCGCATGTCTCTCTTCGACTATCGCCATTTGAGGTTGAGGCGACGTCATTCGATTGATCTGAGTGATGTATAGCAATGCTTGGTGTAAACAAGAAATGTTGGTCAACGACAAAGACAGAGACCTGCAATTATTCATTTTCCTGCTTGACTGCCACTCCTTCCTCCGCCTTCTCAGCGTCCGTCTCTTTCATGTCAGCTCCCACAGAGTCTCCCTCTAGCTTCGCTCCGCCACGGTCGTCGCTGATCGCCTGCTTTGACTCGATTCTGTCAATCAAAGTAACGGTCCACTTCTTCCCTTCCTCCTCTTCTCCCTTGATGTCCTCCAGTTTGACCGCTTCCGATTCGCCGAACAAATCTTCAGCACGATAGTCGATTGTATCTTTTCGTAGCTTGAGCGAGTTGTTCTTGAGTAGGTCGACGTCTCGCTTCAACTCTCCAAAGATGCGAATCTTATCGACGAGCTACGAGAGCACTGCGGCATGATCAGTTCTGACTACAGTAGCAGATCATGGCGCAGTGTTGAGCGTACCTGATAAGCGACTACTCTAGCCGAAGTCGAAGGTACGCACCAAAAGAGAATCTTCGTTCTCTCTCGCTCCTTCGTTTCGTCATCCTCCTGCCTTGTCTCATCCCCCGACGGGAGAGAGATGGTGATAGGTTGTAATCCGAGTGTGACTTTTGGCATAGCAGGTTTTCGCTTCTTCGGGCTCTTTTTGCTCGGAGTCGGAGAATCGATCGAGGGTGAAGGTAAGTTGTGAAGATGTCGGAAAACGATCTCGCAAATCTTCATCCCGACGAAAGCGACCATCCTGTTCATCACTCAATGTGTTCGTCAGCACCCGGAACGAGGGAGAAGACGCGGATCGTGGAACCCACTTTGGTCGATTTTCAACAAGTTTCTTCAAGAGTGTCGGTACACACGCTTTCATTTCTTCGTTTGACAACTCTGACATCTCTGCTGAAGGTCTCGGTACGAGGTTCGTTGATCCAATCCCGTATTTCTCTGGAAGAGTCGAACCTTCTGAAGGGTGAAGTAATCGATCTGTCAAGCCTGAACCGGCGAGAGCTTTCCAGAAATGGTTCGTCGGTGAAGCGTCTACATCTCTGAGTCATATCAGCTTCTCCCGCAAACTAGAGGAGAAGGACCGAAAGAGGAAACGAACAATGTTGACCTTTCTGAGCAGACATGATTCCAGGATTGATTCCGCACAACAACAAATTGAGGCGTTTCGAGCCTTTCGTCCAGTAATCCGTCAAGGGATGCACTCCTAATTCTGCGTACTGTGAAGGATCCGCATAGGGGCGAGAGGGCTTCTTCTTCTTCTTTTTCGGCGTGATCTCTAGCTCTTCCTCGTCTCCTGACATCTTCCTCTCCGCCTTGACTTCTCCTTCACTCTCTGAGAGCTCGCCACTAGCTTGGCGCTTTCCACTAGATCGAGGGAAGTGAGGAGAAGTGCCGTCCCGTCTTGGGGGAGTTTGAACCGATTTACAACTTCTCGAAGGGGTAGATCGACGTTGAGGGGTCGGACCAGGTTGATTGAAAGGTATTGAAGATACTGCGAATGAGGGAGAAGGCACTGGAGTCGGTTGGCGAGAGGGAATCGATCTGGGAGATGAAGCGAATTTGGCTAAATGATTGACGAACTCGGGAGGGGCAGAAGCTGATGGACGTGGTGAGCGAGTGAAGAAGGGCGACACCTGCTCTTCTGCCATCGAAGGAGTGAGGCGTGAGGTAGTGAAGAAAGAGGAAACTTTCTCGTCTCTTTCGATGCGGTCACCCCGACTTCTTTCGCAACAAGGAATCAGCGCTTCTCGACAACAATCCAGAAACAGCTATGAAATTATTCCAAATCCATCCCCCCCTCAATTGTCACAAAATGTACGAAAGAATTGTGAGGCTACATTGAATTCAAACATCGTTCACTCTTCCTCTTCCCTTCCGTTCTCTTGTCCTTTCTGTCTCTCATGTGCAGATCCCATCTTCGTCATTTACTGCAGACAGTGAGAGACAGATCAGTCGAGTTCTTCAGCAAGTGAGAGAGTATGCGAGAAACGTACGAGTTCATCGTGCCTATCATTCTTGATAGTGGTCTCACCCTCCAATTCAGCCTCGGGTTCATCAGCGGTAGCGATGTCGTTGGTAGCGTTCGATTCAAGGAACTCTACGAAAGAATCGAGAGATCGGTCACCCTCGTAAGAAACCCATTCCTTTGATCCGGCAGCCTTGAATTCTGGAGTTCGCTCGCAGGATGATGAGCTTGAGTTCGTCAGATGAAGCGAAAAAAGGGTGTAGCTTACTGATGGTAGGGAAACCTTGAACCTTGAATCCAGCGGAAGCAGGGATGTCGTTCTCAGTCGCATCGAACTTGGCGATGGTCAACTTAGACTTGACGTTGGCGAATCGTTCACCAAGGGTGTCGTAGATGGGCTTGAGCTTCTTGCAGCTGTAGGAAGAGGAGGACTTTGAGTAAGCGAGATGTCGATACATGACTTTTGAAAAGATTCGAGCAACTTACTGTCCGCACCAAGGAGCGTAGAATTCGACGAGAAGATCCTTATCCTCCGCGACAACCTTTTCGAACTCATCAGCGACGAGAACGAAGACGGGCTCGTCTTGGAGAGGGGCCTTTTGAGACTTGATGGAGGGGGAAAGCTTTCCACCGACGAAATCCTTGACGAAAGCGGCGACGGTGTCGTGGTCGACAGACTTGGATTGATCAAGAGGGAACTTGGTCATGTGTTGAATGTTTTGGATGGCGAATGCGGGCCACTTGGGTTCTCCCAAGTTGAGGGACTTGGCGTGATCCGCGAACTGCAAAGCAGAAACCCTCCGAATCAGCTCGAAGAACAGGGATGATGCGTAGGAACGCGCTTTACCTTGTTGGCATCAATCCAAACAAAGTTGAGCTTGCCCTTGTGCTCACGAGCGACGGGTTCGAGAGCCTTGACGATTTGTTCACGCTTAGGGTTTGAAGATTCGATGAAGATGTAAGCGAGGGGGATACCGGCCTCAGAGTACATGGCGAAGTTGTCGGGGGAGATCTCGTCGAGGAGAGGGACAGAGTGCTCCTTGGCGAAAGTGAAGAGTGAGTCGTCGGTGATCTTTCCCTCGAGTTCGTTGCGTCCTTCATCGAAGGACTTGTAGAGGACGACAGCGGGGGCCTTGACGTTGGCGGAAGCGGCGACAGCGGGTTCAGTCGAGAGACCGAAGAGGTAGTCATCACGGTAGAGGTCGGCAAAGTTGTTGAAAGTAGATTTGGTGGTCTCGTCTGATTCGTCGGCGTAAGCGATGATTACTACTCGGTCGGCACTCTTGAACTCGTCGTGGTTGCTACTTGTCACTTCAGAGACGGCGGGAAGCGCTTGCCTGAGTAGTCCAGAAGATCAATCAGTCTCTGCTAGCGAATGGATTTGACGAGACTCAAACTCACTTCTTCATGTATGAAACAATTCCATCAGTTTTTCTTGTTCCCGAGTAATCGGCAGATTCTCCTCGTCGGAATACCTTCAGTGTACTGTGAGAAGAGGGATAAGAACAGATCAGAATAGCACTTGCCTGCAGGAATTCATTTCTCAACTCACGGGTATCCGTTGACTCCTTGCGACGAGCACAGCTCAGTCTCTACAGTACAATCGACCTTGGCGATAGGGATGTTGTCCTTTTTGAGGATGGTGGCGGCTTCTTCGTACTGAAGTTCAAAATTCGCACCAAGGTAAGCGAAACGCGTCTTGACTGGTTCGTTCGAAGAAAATAAGCTTACATGAGGAGCGAGCGCCTTGCAGTGACCACACCTGGATAAAGCAGGAAATCGAGAGATGAATCAGCGAAAGTTGCGACACGTTGAAAGATTGGTGATCCCGTCCTAGCAACAGCTCTGAGGCCCTCGGATTTCGGTGCGTTCAAGTCTATGACCTCCACTGCAACCGTCCAGGATCTACCGACTTCCTCCATGCGTTTGAAAGCGGAGATTTTGAACACGTCGAAGGGCTCTCGAAATCTTCCCTTTCCCCCAACCTTGTAACTCCTCCTAGCTTATTGCGATCAATCGTATCCCCCAAGATGTCAAGGTGTATAGGAGGGAGGAAGTGCCGACTCACCAGGGAGCAAAGAACTCGACAAGGGCTAGCGGCTGCTCGGAGTAGGCCTTGAAATCGGACATCTTCAGGTCGGTTACATCTGACGCCAACCCTAAGGAGAATAGTGAGGCGAGAAGGAAAATCGAGGTCCTCATGTTGAGTCGGGAGTGGGAGAGTGAATAAGGGAAACGAAAGAACAAGTTTCGAGAAATCTCGAGGGAACGCGTTTCCGCTTCGACTTGTCAGCAAATTTCAAGGAAGTTTCCAGATCTATCAATTCCTTCCATTGAGGCTGTCAGTAGTCGAAAGCGCTGAACGAGGATCACTCTCGTCTACTACCGAATTTCCGGATCTCCGAAGCTCTCCCTCTCTTCTTCCCTCAAATCTTCCCTCTTTGCAAACCCATTTCTCTTCTCGGAACTGTTGTCAAAGTTATCTCGAATACGATCGAACCATGCACAACGTTGTAACTTCAGTCCATCCGGCGGATACTCGGATTTCGACTTTGCAATCGTTTGAATCGTCGAATCGGAAACTTTCGACTGATATCTCTTTGCTTCTCAATCAACAACAAGAAGCAGACTGGGGTGGTCGTCGACGGAATAGGCGAGACGTCGTAGAACCGAGCCGACTTCGCTCTTGAAAAGTCGGATCCGAATTGTTCTTGGTACGTTATTCTCAGTTCCGACAATTGCTACAGTCGTGGGATATCGTCTCGATAGAGCCCCTGAGCGGCGTCCGCTCAAAGGCGTGACAGAATTCGATGACTTCTCGAGGTGCGAATGCTATCACTCGCTTGCGATACAGCTCTCGAAGTCGCTACGCTCCGATTATCGTCGCACCACTCTTCTTGAACGGGTTTTTAGCGTGATACTTAACGATGTTACGAGATTCTAGAGCCCCTATGCCAGTTTGCGCCGCTCGACTATGCTTTGACTCTTCGCTTTTTCGTCAAATCCAGCAATACTCCGCCAACTCTCGAGTTATCGACCTTGGTCTGGCTACGTTGACGATAAAACGATGCTCAATGCTACTTCCGACGAGTAGGGCCGTCAAAGTCGGGAAGTTTGGGATTGTCGAGGCAAACTTGGGCGAAGGAGGGCAAAATCTGGTCGAAACTGGATTTTGCTCTGACATTTCCGCGCTCTCTGGCGCTCGTGCTACTTGCTATCGACGTCTTCTGACAAGGAAAAGAGTCCATGAACGAGAGAGTGTCAACCTCTCCGGAAAATTCGAACCGAGTGAAGGTTTATGGAGATTTCCAGAGATTTCCAGCGCTGGAAACCTGCAGGTTCCCAAATTCTCACCTTGCAGCGCTCTTGATCCCTTCGATCAAGCCTCCTTTGACGCGCAGTGAGCTGGTCGAGAGCTCTCGTAAGGGAAAGCAAGTCGATTGAATGTCTTCGAAGAATCAGATTCGGAACTTGCGACTTGCGATCCACTTCTGCTTTCAATATTGAGCGGTCTCGATTTGCGACCTCCTCTTACGCGCTTGTCATGAGTCTGATGGCTTCTGGGGAACGATTTCAAGAGTCGAGGAGCAGAGCGACATTCTGAGCTTTCGACGAAATGTCGAAGGGCTCTCGAAATCTTCCCTTTCCCCCGACCTTGTAACTCCTCCTAGCTTATGTTGTGATCAAGCGTATCCCCCCAAGATGAAGAAGTGTATAGGAGGGAGGAAGTACCGACTCACCAGGGAGCAAAGAACTCGACGAGGGCTAGCGGCTGCTCGGAGTAGGCCTTGAAATCAGACATCTTCAAGTCGGTGACATCGCTCGCTGACGCTACTGCTACTAGAGCGGTGAGAAGGAAAGTCGAGGTCCTCATGTTGAGTCGGGAGTGGGAGAGTGAATGGGGAAACAGAAAGAACAAGTTTCGAGAAATCTCGAGGGAACGCGTTTCCGCTTCGACTTGTCAGCAAATTTCAAGGAAGTTTCCAGATCTATCAATTCCTTCCATTGAGGCTGTCAGTAGTCGAAAGCGCTGAACGAGGATCACTCTCGTCTACTACCGAATTTCCGGATCTCCGAAGCTCTCCCTCTTCGCAAACTCATCTTTCTTCTCGGATCTGCTGTCAAAGCCATATTGGATACGAATGAAGAATGATATGACAGCACCATAAATGAACCCGATACAAACAGAAGCCCCGTCTAAGTAAATAAGCGTTCCTCTCCCCTCGAAACGATGTGAACCCTCTATACACTCAACCCACCCTCTCTATAGCTTCGAAGATGGATCTCTCTCAACGACACCGACAATGTGACCTGAAGGAGCGTCGACGGGAGTGAAGACTTCCGCATCCCTGGGATCAGAGTTCTTCAAACCGAGTTTAGGAGGAAGTAACGAAGGAATGTAGTGCTTTGGGGGGACGCAGTCTATCAGTATCAGTGATCCGGGGTCCAGACAGATAAGGACCATTGCTCACCTTGTTCGGTAACTCATAGTGAACCTTACTAACGTGCTTGTTATCCTTCAAAACCTTCTCCGCCATGATGTATAGCGTAGCTTGCACACTCGCCGAGTTGTGCTCCGCGAAGATCTCGAGAGTTGTATCTACTACGCTTTGGTAGATCTTGTCAAATTCGATCCCGAGTTTGGGGAGGGCGGAAACGGTGAGAGCAGAAGAAGGGAGTGGGATCGTGTAGGTGCATTCCACAGAAGTGGAGAAGATTCGATCGTTGACGGGGATGAGGGTGGTGTACTCATCAAAAACGTACTGTCAACCATCGTGGGAACTATCAGCAGGTCTCAGAATAGCTTAAATCCGAATGAAGACTCACGTTCTCGAAAGAAGATTCTGTCGATTTGAGAACCAAGAGATCTTTGATGCCGCTTTCGAGAGTAGCACTGACATTCTTGATACCCTTCGTAGCGTCGACAACGACCGAAGTGAATCGCTTCTCTTCTCCATCTCGAACGAAAGAATGTTTGTGAGGTTGTCCTCGAACTTGGATTCGACTCCACTTCAATTGGGTGATCTCGACTGACACACGGTTGAGGTGAGACTGTACGAACATCATTACGTCAGAAGCGAGAACAATGTCAAAGTGCTGATGCTCAGAAGGAACGCACGTAGGTGTTGACGAAATGTAAACCCAACTCGAGGGCGAAAGTTTCGGGCTGAAGGACATGAGGAGATTTCTTGGTGAAGACGTTGATCGTGTTCCTAAACGAGACGATTCGTGTAAGCTATCGGAGCAGAAGGAAGGAGGAGTGATTCAAGTTTGCGAAACTCACTTGATAGAATCCGTTGCTACAATCGAAGAATTGTCCGATTCAGTCCACGCCTTTTCGACCGCGCTGTGAGTCAATGTCGACAAAGGAGGACAGTCAGTTGTCGGTCAAGTCTGTCCAGTTGAAGGAGCAGACTCACCCTTCGACGAGACATTTGACGATGTATTCTGCTACTTCGTGCTTTCCATCTGTGTTCCTCACTACTCGGAATACTCTTACTTTATCCTTTCCATCTGTGGATATGGGACAGAGCGGGCGATGGGAAGAAGCAGACATCAGTCGAAAGTGGGGGCGAGATTGAAGCTGATCAGCTAGCGCTTCTGAAGGGGCACATAGCTATGAGCATGCTTACACTTAGCTACAGTGAGATGAGGCATTGCTTGACGATGGTTTGAAGAGGTTGGAAAGGGAGGTTGATTGACTTTGATAAGGTATTTGAGAAAGGGGGAGTTGAGGCACGGGAGCAAGAAGAGTGAAGAAAGGATGTGAAGGAGCTGAGAGAAGTGGAGAGTACAGAGATAGCCTTCAGGAAGTCGGGGGAAGAAGTGAGAAGAAAGTCCGAAGCGATTCGTCCGTTGTCTCCGCTCGCTCTCTCTCTTTCGCAACGGTCGACTTCGGAAAGTGAATGAGGAATGCAAAGAAAGGTATCTACTAATGCTTGATATACAACGAAAACGATTGAATGATCTGACTGCTACTGTTCACGAGCTTTCCCTTTCCCTTTCGCAATTGACCTCCTCGTTCTTTCTTCCTCGTCCTCACTGTCTTCTCCGTCGTTATTCCCATTCACGACCCCGTTCACTTTCGCACGACTCTTCTCGATGAGCTCCTTGACGAGTCCATCCCGCTTCTCACTCTCTTCTTCTTTCTTAGCCATTTTGTCATCCGAATTCATCGTTGCCTCTGAGAACTTCGCTCGCACTTGCTTGTAGTGTGACAATTCTTGAGGACTGACCGATGGGATGAGCTATAGGTACGAGGGATCTGTCAGAATTCATGAGGGTGGGAGACAGGAGAAGGGGAAAATACCTCTGATAGAGCAGCTTCGAAATCTTGTTGAGCGACGAGGACTTCAATCTCTGATGGTGTCGCAATCTCGGCGAGGTAGAATTGAGGTGTAAGGAGCGCAGTTTGTCCATTCGAGTAAGGCGGTCGAGAGTTTAGATCCGCTAAGATGGATGAACAGATTAGTGAGTAGTCAAGAAGAAAGTTCGAAGCGCTACTCACCAATCTTTGCGTCAATGTCTTCTGCTTTCCGACTCATAGATTTGAGCATAGCGTCTGAACAAAGGGCGTAGAAGTCTGCTCCCGTGTAATTGAAGGGGCATTGTTCCGCGACCAAATCGAGTCGAATCGAAGGTTCGAGTTTGAACTTGCGAGTGAGAGCTTCGATAATCTTCAGTTGTGCTTGATGCGTCTCCGAGATACCCAAGTAAAGCATACGATCAAACCTGTAAAGCACCTCCGTCAATAAAACTAAGGAATACACGTTATCGAAAGGGAGGATTCACCTTCCCGGACGAAGTAAAGCAGGGTCGAGTAAATCCGGACGATTCGTAGCTCCAATCACGAAAACATCGTTGCCACCCTTTCCTTCACTCATACCATCCAACTCTGCCAACAATTGACTGACAATGCGATCCATCACTCCACCTGAATCACCTTGATTCCCTCGTTTCGGTGCGACTGAATCCAACTCGTCAAAGAAGATGACACAAGGTTTCGCGTCCCTCGCTCGTTGGAACACTCTTCGTACGTTCGCTTCAGATTCTCCGATGTACATGTTGAGGAGTTCGGGTCCTTTGACGGAGAAGAAATTGAGGGAACACGAAGTCGCAACTGCTTTCGCTAGTAACGTCTTACCCGTTCCAGGGGGTCCATACAGTAAAATACCTGGTTGCGATAAACCCGTCAGCTTGATTTGAGAGTAGGAAGTCAAGTGCAGACTCACCACTTCGTTTCTTGAGACCGTCGGCGAAGAGTTCAGGTTTCTCGAGAGGTAGTTGAATCGTATCGAGGATATCACTCTTGACGTTTGCCAATCCACCTACATCATCCCAGGTGACGTTCGGAATCTTTGGCGCTCCAATCGATTCAGAGTAAGAAGAACGAGCGGCTTCGAGCGCTTTCGTGAAGTCGTCCAAAGTGAGGGAGATTCCAGAGTTGACGAGGTCGGAGAGAGTAGGGAGAGATGGTGGTGGGGTAGAAGGGGAAGTAGGAGAAGAAGGAGAAAGGAGGGAGAGGACCCGCTCAGCGGCGGCCGCTCTCGCTCTTCTGACTAGGTCGACGAGATCGTTCGCTACGAGTGCTGCGGTCTGTACAGCTAAACTTCGCAACGAGACGTCCGGAGCGAGATGTTCCGATCTCGTCAGGTTTTGAAGGATTGCGAGACGTTCAGGTTCTCCAGGCGCTTCGATTCCTAATTCCTCCTTGAAGAGTCCGAGGACACCGGTTGGAAGTTTGTCAACGTCGGTCGTGGTGCCGAGGACGATGACGGGTTGAGAAGACGCGATGAAGCCGGCTCGAATTGTCGAGAAAGCGTCTCGAAGAACGGTCGTCATTGCTGGTTCTGTAAGATGGCCGAAAGCTCAGCAAGATTGAAAAATTGCTTAGAGCGAACCCTCCTTACCTTGTCCAGTCTCAAGAGCCTGACTCTTCCTCGCCAGAGCTTCCATATTCCGTAGGATGAGAACACAAGGAGCACAAGCGAGTGCTTTGTCGACAGCGAGAGCCTGCAATCTACCCTCAGTCTTCGCATCCGTGTCGCCTAGTAGATCGTATGCGTCAATCTACCCACAGACTTGGATCAGCTTCTTTCACCGATTCAAACTGAATCGAAACTGGACTCACTTCGAGCAGATGAACGCCCAGTCTGCGAGCAACTCCCGTTACTAGCGTTCTTTTCCCACTCCCTCGAGCACCTTTCAGTAATACTGTCAGCGGTAGATCGTAACTTGAGGCGTTGGGAGCGAGAGCGGCAGAAATGAAGTCGTGTAATCGAGAAGCGGGTGAGGTTGAGGAAGAAGAGGAAGCGACGGGTGTCGGGAGTTGCGCTGGGCGAGAAGAATGCTACGAATCAGAAACGTGAGGCTATGATGCGAAGTATACCTTCACTCACAGAGTCCTAGCCAACCTCCATCGTTCGGCACTCTCGATTTCTCTACTCCACTCTGCAGAAGTTTCGTCACTTTCGGATCAACATAACATCCCAGAGCACCTGACTCTAATTCCTCCTCGAAGTCGAGGGGGCCTGAATGCGTCGGAGGGAGTTCGGATGGGAGAGAAAGGGAGGTGACAAGGAAATGAACAACTGCTGTCGGTATTGAGGTCGAAGCAGGAAGTCTATCACACCATTACACGGAGCTCAGCTAAACGTTTCCAAGCAATGAGAAGATGAAAAGACTTACTCGAATTCCTCCGTCTCCTCTTTTGCCTCACTCCCACTACTCGCAGTGAATCTAACTCTTCCTTCTTCGATCCCAATTGCAATCACGTCCCCCTTCTTGACCACCCTTCTTTGATTCTGGAAGTAGTCTTTGAGCCCCTCGAGGAATAATGGTTGATAGAGTTTGTTGACGCTGTGAGGGGAGGCAATTCGTGCGAGAGTCAAAGAAGAGGCGGTAGGGAGTTGAGGCGCTAGAATGGAAGAGACTGAAGGTGCTGCTTCAACTGAGAGAGAAGAGTCTGGAGAAGGAGAGGGGCCGAGGAGATTGTGAAGGAGAGGAGGAGGTAAGTGAATCGCAATAGTGCTGTTGGCGGGAGTCAACAGATCAGCGAACGAACGAAGACCAGATCAGAGGTGCTTCAGGACCAACCCAAGTGCTACGATCTCGTGACTGTCTATCAGTCCATCAGCTGCGAACACCCTCACTAAACGTCCCCCCTCTTCTCCATCATTCTTTCTCAATACCGCCCAATCTCCACTAAACAGTCCTATCCGTCCTAGATCTATCGTCGTCAAGAACGCTCTCGGGACATCATCTTCATCTTGTTCCGGCGATGGCGCAAGAAGTTGCGATGAAACGGCATGCGAGAGTGGGATTGGAGTAAGCTGCGAGTGTCGTGAAGAGGTCGATGTGGTTGCGGACAGTTCGCCGAGTGGGAAGAACTGCTTTTGTCGAGATGAGTTCGATAGCGGCGAAGTTAGGGGAGTTTGACCAAATCGATTGTTGTGGTGAGGAGTCAGAACTGAATTCGCGAGGAACGATTCGTCAATCTCGAAATCTTCGTCTTGCGAGTCGTCCTCTCCACTCGACTGACTTGTCCGTCTCGAGTGGTCCTGCGTCGAAGTAGCGGTCCTGCCTGCTTCTTCGTCGTCTTCGTCTCCCGAAGGAGGCAACACGAGTAATCTCGTTTCCCCTTTGATGATCGCTCCTTGTAAGACTGGTTCCGCCATAGCTACTTTCCATCTTCCGTCATTCACTTTCAAGGTTTCTCCCTCTCTGATGATCACTCCACTTTGCGAAGAATTCCCACTTCTTGCGATCTTTTCGAGGAATGCATCTTGCTGAGCTGAAGCGTAAGAGTAAGATTGCGAATCGAGGGCGAAGAGGATGACTGAAGTGAGGGGAATCAGTCGAGTGAGGGAAATCGAGAGGGAAGGTGGGGTGAGGGAAGAAATCCGAGGAGGACGAGGGCCGAAAACTTGACGGTGTTTCGAGGTGAGAGCTTGCGGTAGTAGCAATACATTCGAAGGTAGCTCCTGTGGGTTCTACGTCTCAGCTTTAAGCGTTAGGTGAAGGAAACGAGATGAGAACTGACTTGGCTGTCCACTTCCCTCAGCTCTGCTCTGCTAGCTTGTCTAACACTGATCACTATACTATCCAAAGCCTGTTGTTGCTGTATGCGAGCTTGCTTTGACCGTACCGCGAGATGAAGAGTTGACGGATCCGATTCGGGTAAGAGTTCGACAAGAGAATCCCAGAGTTGAGGGCTCGCTAATACATGAGCTGAAGGAAAGTGTGGTGGTAGTAAAGTCCAACTCGAGGAGAACGAGTCCATAGTTGTGCCGAGAAGTGGTGTTTGGAAGGGAAAGAACAACCTTCAACTTTTCGCTCGACGGCTAAGTTGAAAACCCGAACGTAATTTCGCATTGAATCTTCGACAGTCTCGTTCAAGTGCTGTCAACCAAGCACGTTCGCAATGTATGTCGAAGCATCCGAGAATATGGCGGACAATAATTCGACTTCATCGCTCTTTTGCGAAAGTCTTCGCAACGGGGATTTCGTTCTCCAAGCCGACCGGCGCCATCGCAGCCATTCCGTCGGTCTCTTCACACCTCTTCTGCTCGATGAGAACGAAAAACAAGACTAAGCGACCCGAGCTACGGAGACGGAGCGAGAAACGAAGAAGCTGGAATTCTGCAAAGTCTCGTTGCGATACTTCACGGTGCTCCAGTACTGCGAGCTTGAGCTGTATGATCTCAAAGAAACATCGTTAGCGACTAGCGGGCAAGTAATCCTCATCATACTAAAATGAGAGGGTCGACGATTCAGATTCCTCGCGAGCGAAAGAGTCGACGATCGTAGGGAGCCTTCAGACTACATCGAGAGGTGAGATAGCAAGCTTGGCGCATCCTGTGACGATTTTACTACTCCGAAGCATGACATGTAGGCAGCAAGCACGATCAGCGATGGATACCACGGGAGGAAAGCAAGTCGAGCAGTTCAATCGACGTCTCGTAAGCGTTGACCGATGCCTGGTTGACCCCGACACTACCTAGGCTATTTCCTCACGGCTACAAGAGTGCGTCTGGCGAGTATTGAAGCGCTCCGAGCATGATACGAGAGGACAGAGGAGAAATTCGAAGCGAAAACGAAGAAAGTGAAATGAGCGGAGGAGAAAGCCACGAGACATCGGGTGAGCTGTAGGGCGGACAAGTTAGAGCTGCAAACTGTATCTGAAGTCCAAGCGAGATCGATTGTGTTGACGGAGAATCCGAAAAGTGAAGCGTCAAAGGGAGAAAGATGAAACAGCTCCTAATCCTCTACACCACCTCCAGATTCCCAGATACCCCCTCAAACCGAATGATACCACGGATATCTTCACCCTTGTACCGGCGTCGACCACCACGAGCTCTCGCGGTCTTCCTCTTGCTCTCATTTCTTCACTGCATCGCCTCTCAGATTATCCAACCTCTCTCTCTTCCCTTCAGCTCCTCGTTCAATGTGACAAGTGGAGCGACAGCCTACTTCGGATTGGCTCCGACCACAACCCGACCGCTGTACATTACTCTATCAATTTGTGCACCTCCAGAAAGCCTCTCGAACTTTCTCCCTTCGCACCTCAACACGACCCTCTACGTTTCAAACACTACCTCCATACAACAACCTGGGATCGACAGCGTTCCTAGTAAAGTTAAGGGAGAAGGTGGAACATCGAAACTTGAATTTGGAGCTGCGAATGTTACACTCGATGGAGCTGAGCAAGGGTTATGGATTGGAGTGACGGCACCGGATGATGCAGTACTAGGAGGGAGTGGAGTAGGGAGATGGATCTTTGAGCTGGATCTCACAAGCGACGCTCCACTAGTCGTTGCGGATGGAGGAGCCAGTTTCAATTTCGAAGATTCAGATCAATTCTCGGCACTGTTGACCACTTCGAACTGGACGAGCAACGAGCCGCAACCATCGGCTTATCAGCCCGTCTACTACCCGATCGTCGCGCCTTCGACCCCTCTGTCCTACCCGTTAGGAAGATCAAGATGCTTCGTGCGGTCGCAAACTTCGATACCGACCGAGAACATCAATACGACGACGACTAGTAGGGGTTACGGTGGTGGGAAGCGAACTCAGTTTACGTTGTCGGAGTTGAGGGAAGGGACGAACTATACAGCTTGGTTGGTGCAGAACTTGACGCAAGTTTCGGATTCGACGAATGCGACGAGGTTATGGGATCCGATATTCTTCACTACCAAGTCAAGTGAGTTCAGGGACTCGCGCTGTGATCTACGTATACTCGCTGAATCAAATCAAACTCAACTCACAGCTTCTTCTTGTCGACTTCTTTACGATATCGATTTCTGTCCATCTGTCGCCTATTCGGTTCCCGCACCCGCTTCTCTGCCCACTTCCGAGCTCCTCTCCCACTTCAACGACTCGATCTCTCCCTCCCTCGCATCTTTCGCTCGAAGTTTGACCACGTTCCCGTGCAACGACACGAGGTTCGGACAATACTCAGTAATCTCAACCTGCCAAGATTGTTACGAAGCGTATCGAGACTGGTTGTGCGCTGTCACAATACCTCGATGTACAGACGCTCCCTCCAACGCAACCCTCATCGTCAATTCGACCCTCTTCGACCCCGAATCGAATCTTCCAACCTGGTTTTTCCCCTCCTCCTACTCTTCCTCCCTCCTTCGCGACTACCCACCTGCCTCTCGCACTCCAGCTTTCGCACCACAGAACCTCTCAACCACCTTCCCTTCACTCTTCAATGAGTCCTACGATTCGAACCGCGAAAACACCATGAACGAATCTCCTTTCCCTTATTCCGAAGTGCCACCTTGCATGGACGTCTGTCACGTGGTCGACGCGAGATGTCCGAACTTCTTGGGATTCGGATGTCCGACGAGTGGAGGAACGGGGAAAGCGACTTATGGAATGACTGAGGAAATCGGAGGAGGAGAAAGAGTTGCGGGCGATGTCAGACATACGAGTAGGAATGAGAGGAGTCAGGATAGATGGGGTAACGTCTAGTGAGTCAGAGATCGAGCCTGATCTTCGTTCGAACTGCGGCTGATGGGTCTTTTTGTCTTTCCACAGCTGTAATTCGCTAGGATCGGATCTCAAGTTAGCCGCTCAATTCGTCAAGTTTTCTTCAGCTTTCAGGTTGTATTCGTCGGTAGTGTCAGTGTTGGTCGGGGTGGTATCGTTATCAGTCTTCGCGTTGTTCTTGCAGTAGAATTCCAGCTTCTTTCGTTCTTGTACGTACATTTCTTGCAAACCGCCTCATCTACCTCACTTCCCTCGAGTTCAGACAACGAGATTCATAGCGCAGAAGAGAAACAAAGGGTATAGTCGATCTCAAGATCGATGTTGGTACTACTTTCTGACAAAAGGGAAACGTGAACTCTACTGGAATCTGAAGGAGACCGAGTCTATAGCTTGGTGCACCGATAGAACGAAGCGTACCTGTACATCAAACGGTTCAGCTCGTCAATGTCTCGCAAGGATCGAGAGAATAGCTCAACTCACATGTTGACTCGATCAATCGGTACCTTTCCCGCTATCGGTCGTTCATGAATGCACTCGACCTCGAACCCGACTCGACGATACAGCTCGAGGTACCAAGGCTTCATCCCAGCACTCCTAAAGAACACTCTTCCGCCTTTCACGAGCGCCCCATGTAGAGCTCGAATCGTTTCCGTCAAAGCGCAGGGCTTCGACGACGATTTAGACGAGGGAATGACGGTATTTTCAAACCAGTCTTGAAGATCCATTATCACGCAAACCGTGAGGGAGTTCTCTTTTCCGAGTCGATTGAGGACGTTATTGATCGAGTCGGTGTGGAGTCGGAAACAATCGAGTGCTGCTCCGTTTTTGGCTTTGAGGGCTTCGAATCCTTCACGAGTGAGGTAGAGTGGGCTGAACGAGAAGTCTTGATTAGCTCGATACTTGTTCATTCGAAATTCGAATCGTCGACTTACCATGACTCCTTCGTGTACTTCTGTTCGAGACAGAGCTGGTAGTGATACGCTCCAGAAGCGATATGAGTGCCATAAGCAACGGGATCAAGAGTGTCGATAGCGAATTGTTCGGTCGAAGTTTCGTTCAAGAAACAGTTTGCCTGATTGATCGGTACACCAAGGGCGTTCCAGAGGAATGCCGGGTTTGACAGGAAGATGCGAGTGATGAACTTGGAGAGGAGAACCGGTCGAAGTTTGTCGTCCCAGATCTTACGTTGAGCGTCGAGGGTCGGTGCTGAGCAGAAATCATGCACTACTTTCGAGCAGCCGGTGAGCCAGAAAGCCGCCTTGGCCAGTCGAAGAGCGTGGCCCGAGTAGCCTATCACACTCGTATAGAATAGCTGGTGAGATTTCGTTGTGAGCTGAGAGTGCCATGATCAGGACTCACCTCGCATATAGAAACAGTCTGAGAATGCTTTGTCGTTTCGTCGCCAGAACTGATAAGCGTGACTCGAAAGGAAGGGCGAGATCTTAGTGTCGAGAAGCTGTGTTTCGACAACACACGGCAAGTCAGCTCAGTCCACGTTAACGTTTCGGCAAATCTGGTACTCACCTCTCTGAACCTCGGATGCTTCCCTTCTCCAAACATCATCCAGAAGTCCTCGTACTCTAGTGAATTGTAGCAAGCGAGTTTGAGTTCGAGTAAATGACCTTGACAAGGGTTGAAGTCGACGGTGTGAATCCTCTTTGGTTTGCCATCAATCGCGTAGTGGAGCGCATTATCGCCAGCACTGGTGATTACAAGCATCGAGTCGTCTTCTGTCAGGTTCAGATGCTGCATGTCGACTGCAGGATCTTCCCACTGGACACAATTCAGGAAGTCAGTAGGTTACGAGATTGCGAGTAGGGCGAGAGAGCTCACAGTGAAGCCATAGATCCAGGTGCGGAAGTTACGGTGTTGTTCGTCGTCGAGATAAGGGACTCGATAGTGCTTGAGGCCGTAGTGGAACGCTGAAAGTTGCTGTTCTGGGGCGACTTCGATTCGAACAGAATCGCTCTGATCGCTTGAACGAGAATCGGAGCGCTTAGGAGAGCGGTTGAGGGCGGCACTCAAGTCGAGTGCGAGATCGGGGATGCTGATCGAGCGAGAAGTTGTAGGGCGCAGGAGGGGAGAGGCAGAGGCAGAGATTGTATTCCCCGATTCAACTTCGTAAGCTTGATTTGCTTTCGAGGTATCGATTCGGCGAGACGTGTGGAGGGAGACGTAGTAGGGGCTATTGACAGTAATTCGAGTGAGCTCGAATCGAATAAGACGAACGCGAAACTAGCTTACATGGAGATTAGACCGGGAAGAATGAAACCGTTTCGAGCGTTGAAAGACTTGATCGTAGCGAAACGATGCTCGAGATATGCTCGACGGGAAGGGTGCAGGTCGACGTGATCCAGTTCGAACCTGCGAGCGTATTCTCAATTGTCAATCATCTCGTTAGAATCCAACGAGAAGTCAAAGATTCCGGCTCACCAGTGTTGCCAGAACAATCGAGTCCAGTAGCTACACTGGCGAGATACGACATCTCCAGTCACGCTAGCCATTGATGAGGTTTCACGAGAGGATACGTAGAAATCGGCCACAGAGAGCAATCCAGTTGGGGACAGCAAGCGATCGATTCGGTCGAGGAGCGTGAGATGGTCTGGCATCATACTACAGATAGCGTTCAGATCAGCTCTGAGCTCTCTAAGAAGGAGAATGGTGAAGCTCACCTGAGCGAGTAGCTCATCGTAACGAAATCCAATCCTCCGTTCTGATCGATTCCGTCTTCCTCCCATTCCGGTAGAATGAAAGTCGTGGCGTCCTGTAGCAGGCAGTGAACGTTCTTCCAGCCTCTTGCTTCGAAGCGTTTGCGAGAGACTTCGAGAAGCGGTTCACATAGGTCGATCACGTAAACTGCATCGAAATCCTGGATCGGAAAGTACTTGTCCATCTCTTCGACGTTCCATCCGGTACCTCCTCCGATATCTGTGTCAAGGAAGGATCGAGTCAGCTACGAGCGCAGAAGAGAAGCGCGCACGAGAATGGGACTTGCCGACCCAAACGAGTTTCTTCGAAGGATTCTCTTTGCGTTGTTGCTGAAGATGAGCGGCAGATAGCCTCAACATAGTCGTCCTACCTCTCAACAGCTTTGCCCTCGTCTTGTCATATATCTACGACGTCTCTCACAGGTGTCATCAGCACCTGCTTCTCCACAAATTTGCAAAGATTCGAAAGAGAACATACGCTAGCTTGACCCTCGTAAAAACTGTTCAGTCTTCCTTCTTGTGACGAACTCTTGCCTAGAGGTCTCAAGAAACAATTCCAAGCGAATGTGATTGCGACTGAGAGAGAGCTTGCGAATGCAGAAACTGCGAGGGTTGAGATGAGAGCGAGGAGTAGATAACCTGAGGTTGTGGGATGGTGGATGTAGGTGTTGAGATGATGCTTGAGAGTGTCGAAGAAATAGGTTGAGCCGATAACGAGAGCGACGAGGCCGGTTTTCGTAGCCATCCTTTCGAATGATCTGAGCTTGAGGCCTGTTTGGCGAAATTGATTCGAGTAAAGGTAGTCGGGGATGATCAAGTAGAGTAGTAGGATTGGAAGATGAGAAACTTGAGGGTGGGGCCGCTCACTCGGAACTCACAAGAAGACGAAATTGAGAAACGTGCGAAAAAATGGTTGAACGTGGTCGACCTTGTCTCTCCAGTCGGAAAGCGCGCATAAAGCGTACACCTCATCAGGAGCAGATTGAAAGGTCTGAGACGTGTGCTAGTGCCGTTAATAGGGTGCGAAAGAGGGTTTGACAGAACACGTTTAGAGACCGAGCTGTAGCGTGCGGATTCTCGGATCAGCATCGTAATTTCTGGCTCGAGAGGAAGCGAGTGAGATGGGCCACGCACGGAGAAGATACAAGGGCGACGTGCTTCCGCTGAAGACGATCCACGCTAACTGAGCCAGTCGTAAGCTAAGATTCTTCGATCCAACGCTTCTTTCGACCGCCGGGAGCCGATTCGCCCTCACAGCTCATCAGGGAGCGCATGCACGACATGAAACCTCGCCCTCAGAGAGGCTAGAGTATCGTTTCCTGATAGAGATCGTTATAGTTACAGCGTTCGAGAAGACGATTCTACTTTCACTTCTTCGCGGCAGCTTGTCGTTCAGCTTGTCGTTCAATCGCGCATCTCAGACCGAGCTACTCGAAGAATCATTCCAGATTTGTGGTGAGAGCCAAGTAGGCCAACGAATGGAAGTGAAGAGGAACAGAAACAAAGTCAGCTCATTTTTATCTCCTCGAATTCGCTGAGTCGGGACTCACCTCGTAACCCAAGATACCACATCCACTGATCATACCGGCACACTTAGGTGCGGTCACACTCTTGTGTCTGAACTCTTCTCGAGCGTGACTGTACAACGCACCAAATTCGACCATCAGCATCTTCGCAAGAAACGGATCGTTCGATGAGGGGTGAACGTACATGTTTGAGATGTGTACTTCAACAACGGGACTATCGCATGCGTCGATAGCATCCAACAGCGCATAGGAGTAATGAGCCCAGGCGCCAGCTGTACATTCGAGCGAGTTAGTAAGGAGAGGAAAAAGAGAAGAGGTGGAGCTTACGATTCATTACGACTCCTCCTAGACACCGAGAGTAGTGAATCTATAGAAGAGAGCGTCAGTAAAGATTGAGTGAGATCAGGGAGAAGCGGAAATCGGAATGGTTCAATAAGGAAAGGGAGAAAAGGGGGAATGAGAATTTACGAGTTCGCACATTTCACCTGTCGACTCCGCACTCAAACCTCGTCAGTGTCGCTCTCGTAGTAGTCTCGCTCTATCTCACAGAGTCTATGACTGTTCCTTCGCCTCTTCGTCGAATTCGAGGACGACATTCAAAAAGTTCCGCTCGAATTTTCCCTGCCTCCTTCTTCCTACAGTCCTCTCTCGTTCTCCCTCACCTCTCCCCTTCCACCTCCCTCTGGATGAGTCAGAGCTTGACGTACCCTCGTAATTCGTTTGAGCGCAAATGACCTCAACTCCCAATTCTTTCCCGAACTTTGTCAATCTCTCTTCAATCTCAGCCAATGTAGTCGTACCATATCTATCAGCCACTCGAATATCAGCTCCTCTCGCTTTGAAAGTCGGAGAAGGGGAAGGAGGTGGAAAAGGTTGACTTACTGAGTTGAATCCCTCTTTCCAAAGAGCTGATGGTTCACACCGCTTAAGAGCATGAAGCGCTGAGGATCCCTCTTGAGAGTCAAAGCTTCCTCTGCATCAACCTTAGTGATCCTAGTCACTCCAGAATCGAGCTAAAAAAGGGGAACCGAAATATTAGTGGGGGTTGAGGGAAAGGGAGAGGGAAAGAGAGCGTACAGTAGTGAACTTAGTAGGCATATTTGACAGTAGATGAAGCAGGAACAGAAACGGGAGTGGAAAGGAGAAGTGAGGAGGGGAAGGGAAGAATTGATCAAGTTCTGCCGCGGCTGGGTCGATTTCGCTTCAAAGCCGCTTCTTGACAAGTCGACTCTCTGTAACCTCGCTCGTAGGAAAGGAAATTGGAAACGAGAATTTTACAGTGCATGGAACGAATCAATGTAAAAAGTGAAAAAAATTGTGTGAAGGTAGAAAACGAAATACCTCCTGCCGACGTTGCCAGCGCTCTCAGATGACCACCTCGCATACATTTCCACCACTCCGTCGAGCCCGCGTAATCACCGCAGAGAGCTTTAGGCGGTAGCGATAACTTCTTTCGCGTCGTCTCGGGAGAGGTAGAAAGAATCGAGGAAATTGTTGGGTCGCGCTACAAGTCACACACACTCAAACTCACTCAGTACAAGCTTCATTGATAAGATCGTCGAGATCATTGCAGAAGAAGAGGAGGGAGAGCGGGAGAGGGAGGACTGACCTGGGAGCTATAGGATTGAGAGAGAAATGGCAAGAAAAGTAAATAGACCGTCAGTACGATCGATTCAACGTGACGGCGATAGAGCGATCGAAGTAAGAGAGAGAGGGCGAGAGAGAAAGGCAGGATGGGGGAAAGGGAAAGGGAAGGAGAGAGGTATTTGAGGAAATTGTTTACCTCTTCTTCGGCGAACATTCTCATTACGTGACTGTATTGCAGCGTACGCTTTCAGATCATCAGTAACTGACTTTGCAGAGTACAGTAGATAGAAGAGACGTACGATTCCATTTTCCAACAATTAATCGTCTAAAAATCCTCGCCAATCTCAAAAACCTCATCAGCTCCATTCCTCCCATCTCGATAAAGCAGTAGAATCAAAGACATTACCTCTTGAAACTCTTGATAACCTTTCAACAACAAGATATCTACCGCTTCAGGATCACTAACGTTTGAATTCTTCTCAAACAATTCCCTAACTTTGGCTCTGATCGTGTAGGCAGGAATGTTTAATGCGTATAATTGGACGATTTCTGGTGCTATAACACTCTCCAAGAATGGGAGTTAGTGAGTTAGAGGGAGAGAGAGAAGGAGGGAGATGATTACCGGATCTGTACCATTGACGATAGAGTGAACGGGAACGGGCTTGAGCTACTGGCCAGGAACCAGAGGAGGTAGTTAGACGTGCTAAACGAGCAGGGATAGTGGTCATGGTTGAATTGGGGGGGGTGATTGGTTTAAGGATGAAATTGATGAATTGATTCGCATCTTGAACTCTTCCCACTCACTTGACTTCTACCAATTCGACACACTCATGTCCAACAATGTGATAGGACCTTCATTGACTGGTTCAGGTAGACACTGGCAAACTCAATTAGTACTCTCTGTCAATTTCCTCAAACAACTCAACCGACCTATCCGATTAGAAGATTTGGCCATCACCTCGGGGATAGAAGCACTCTTGCACAACTATGAACTGTTGGAGGCATTGAAACAACATGAGAGGGTGAGGTATGATAGTAGAACTGAATTATTCACTTACAAGGCGAGTTCCCATTACTCACTCGTGTAATGCTACTCTGTGCTCATACCGAGAAAGGGGGAGAGTTGTCGTCGTGCAGCCAGATTTCTTACTCTCTTCGAAATCCGACCTCATTTCGTTACTGAGAAGATACTCTCCTCAAGGTGGATTGGCGATTAAACCATTGAGAGACTCGTGGAGTGGCGTAACTCAAGCGATAGAGGAATTGGAGAAGGAGGGAAGGGTATTGGTCACTAGAACGGACGGGAAAGGAGATGCGGGAGGCAAAGGTCAGATGAAATGCGTCTTTTTGGACGATATAGGCAGGGAGAAAGAACCATTAGATAAAGGTGAGTTATAACAACATCTCCTTACCTTGTTACTTACCTTAAGAAGGAGGAAGTGCCGGAGGAGGCAGTGCGAAACCTCTCTTTGCTCTCTCTCTCTTCGTCGCTTTCTCGCTTTGCGACCCTGTCTCCTCCCCTCTTTACCTCGCAGCTCTCCGCTGACTCCCTTATCACCTCCACAGAGTTCCGAGATCTGTGGCATTCCCTGAAGACTCCTCTCGGAGACGACCTCACCACGGAGCTTCAAACCGGTACTTTCCCTTTTCTCCTTCCCTTCCCCTTCCCTCCACTCCGACTGATACGTTTTTGAGTTCTCCAGCGGGTCTCACTTCAAGCTCTCTACCTCCACCAACGACGAATAACAAAGCGAAGAGAGGCAAGGGAAGAAAGGGTCCTGGAAGTTCGAATCGAAAGTTCAAGATTACGAATACTCATCTCAAGGAAGTCGATCTGTCGAAAGATTACGTCAAGGGATCATGAAGCTTTATTGGAGGAGACGGAGGGGGCGGAGAGGAGGAGGGAGGGAAGGTCGCGGTTCTCCTCGTCGATGGGTGAAGTCTTTTCGTTCTCTTTTTGTGATCCTTGTTGTATAGGTTGTCCCTCCTTTCTCTCTCGCACTAGCATAACCCTTCCAGTCGGTCTCGTTCGTTCATAGGTCTCGCGTACTCCGTCTTGTAGCTTTCTTCACACTCGAATTCGTTTAAGATTTCGCAACCCTTTTTTTCGTTCCCGATTCCCTTTTCGCAACTCTCGGGTTTTCGTTCTTTGCTCTTTTCCCCCGTTTTCCTCCAGTCTGTTCTCTCTCGCCATTCTTGCAAAACCTCTAGAGAAGATTCCCGGGTCCGAATTGAAATTCTCATGAACTTGGCGAGAAATTCGAAATCTCTCTCTCTCCTCCGACATTTCACCTAACCTCGCTCACTCTCCCTCAGAATGCATCCAACTACACCCGTCTCTCCTCACCGCCGTCGTCCCTCTCGTCGTCTCCAACCAGAAGGAGAAGGAGAATCTTCCGTACGTCACCTTTTCCATCTCTCCCTCCCCCTCTATCTCCCTCACTGACCCCTATGCTTTATCGCAGAGAGAAGCAAGTGCGGAATCTAATGATGAGACTACCACATCAGGTGCAGCTTCAGACGACGAAGCGGGAGGATTGGGAGCGAGACCGGGATTGAATAGAGATCTTTCCAGTTCGTTCGATATCGATCCGAGAGCTGCTAGACAAGGAGTTACGGGAGGGATTGGGGGTATCAGTTTAGGATCAGATGCGCCTGCTAGTGCGGGAGGGATCGGAGGAGGGAAGGGGAAGAGGATTATCGGAGGGCAAGTGATTGGGGATTCGACGGAAGGTGAAGGCGAAGGGAGCGCTAGTGGTCGTGAGTAGTTTATCCATTACATTCACTGCTTGCGAGACAAGCTGATGTTTCGAAAGTTTGATTTTTCGCACGTTCCATCCTTTCGCTTCCTTCTCCTCCTGTTCCCAACACACTCGACGATTTGATTGCAGACGACGGTGATATCTCATCCGCACCGGCTCCCTCGTCATCCCTCGGAGCCCGTTTGACCCAAAACCAACCGCATCAATCTCGAGCTCCCGTTCAACACTCTCCTTCAAACGAACCACAACCTCAAGTAGTAGAAAGCGACTTGAGGGAAGGTGAAGAAGCGGATAACGAGATGGTACCTAGTGAGACAGAGGGTGAAGGAGTAGGACAACAGAAGAGAACTACTGCTTCGGGAGAAGAACTTTGGGCTGCCGCACCAAAAGGGTTCTTGAGTAATTTGAGCGCTCAGGAGATTCAGGTATGTCCTCGTTTTCTTTCAACTCTCTCAGAGAGAGCGAGGAGGAAGGGGAGCTGATGTGAGAGAGAGATTTTTGGTGCGAGAGTAGGAACATATTCGAAGTGCAGTTGCGGGTCAAGCTGGTAGAGCTTACAAGATCAATCCTCCTCCTGTTGGAAGGCCGGTGAGGATTTACGCAGATGGTGTTTACGATCTCTTACATTGTTAGCAGGAATTCTCCCTTAATTCTCCCTTCTCCCTTCTCTCCCTTTAACAACCTCAAAGAGCTGACCTTGATTCGCCTTCGTTTTCTAGATGGTCACATGCTCCAACTGCGACAATGCAAGCTCGCTTTCCCCTCCGTTCACCTCCTCGTCGGTTGCTGCTCCTCCGAATTAGTTCTCAAACACAAAGCGCAACCCGTCATGCATTCCGAAGAACGCTACGAATCTCTTCGACACGTGAAATGGGTCGACGAAGTCATCGAGGACGCACCGTGGACCGTTGATCAAGACTTCATTGATAAATGGGAAATTGATTACGTCGCTCATGATGAAGAACCTTATGTTTCGGCGGGGAGCGAGGACGTTTACGCGTTTGCGAAATCTATTGGTACGCACAATCTTCTCTTGACCATCTGGCGTGAGAGCTGATCAATCGAAGCTTGCTGGGTACAGGCGCTTTCTTACCGACGAAACGAACAGGAGGAGTCTCAACCTCTGAAGTTCTACAACGCAGTACGTCCTCCAACTCTCTCTTTATCTCTCGAGTCAACTCAATTGATAAGAGGGATATTGATCGTACAGTCGTCGAAGGATATCGTGAAGGAGATTATGATGGTAAACTTCGAAAGATTGGACATCCCGAATTGTGTTCTCGACAAGGGAGTGAAGCTGGGTTCAGTGGGAGTGTCAGGAAAGATTAGGCTCAGTATGATTCGTCGAAGGGGAGGGAAGGAACGAGATTAGACGGGAGGAAAGGGACAAGCGAGAAGCGGTTTCTTCCTCCTTTGAGACTCGACAGTGAGGAGTCGTTGGATTCCTCCCGATATAGTGTATACAAGTTTCGTTTTTAGTTCCCTATCAGTTCTATTGGCTGCAAAGCAGTTCCTCTCACACACTTTCGCTTATTCTTGCGAATTTCTTCATTTTTCGACTCTGGACTTTCAACTTTCGTCTCCTTCGCTCGCTCGCTTCGCGACGCTTGGTTCGATTTTGATTTGCGCATCAAGATAGGCTATTCGTCGCTGTTTTCCAGCGTAGTCGAGGAATGCTCAAAACTCTTCCTTATCGCCTGCTGACCGGTACCTTGCGGTAACCCGCAGATGAGTGATTCACCTTTCCCATTTCCCCCCCACTACAACTCCTTTTCTCCTTCCTCTGCCCTCTCTGCTTTCACAATCAAGAATGCAACGATATAGACCCGCGACACTCATCAAGCACTCACGACTACTCTCAAGCAGCGCAAGAGTAGAAGGAATCTTGGGATTGAGAAAGGAGGACCCAGCGAGAATCTTTGAACGAAGAGCTCCACTCTCTCCTGTGGCAGTCAAAGAATTGATCAAAGATGGACATCAAGTTTGGGTCGAGAAGAGTCCGAAACGAATTTATCTTGATCAAGCTTATCAAGATGTAAGCTGTCGCTCTCCTCTTTCGCAGGAAGTAGTAGTGGGGGTTTCAACTAACTGAAAGAGAGATTGATTCATAGGTTGGAGCAAAGTTACTAGATGAGCTAGATTCGACAAAGTGTGATGTAGTAGCGGGAGTGAAGGAACCTTTGAAGAGAAACCTCGCAACCTCTTCAAAAACGACTCATTTAGGATTCTTTCATACTCACAAAGGACAAGCATACAACCTTCCCTTACTCTCTCAGCTCCTCGAATCGAAATCAAGAATCATCGACTACGAGTTGTTGACCGATAAGGAAGGAGCAAAGGGAAAGAGAACGACGGGGTTTGGGAAATTAGCTGGGTTCAGTGGAATGGCAGATGGATTGAGTGCGTTGGGAACTAAATTGTTGGCGAGTAAGGGAGTTGCGACTCCGTTCTTGAAGCTCAGGAGACCGTTACAAGCGGGAACGGTCGAGAAAGTGGAGAAAGGGTTGAGAAAATGTGCGAAGGAAATCAAAGAGAATGGGATTCCTAGAGAAGCTGGACCTGTAAGTCTAATTCGAAGTGTCTACCGAGACGTAGCTGACAGATCTGTCGTGTAGATCATCATCACTCTTTCAGGTCGAGGGAAAGTTGGAGAAGGTGCGAGAGAAGTTTTGGATCAGCTCAAAGTGAGATGGGTCAAAGATCACGAACTGAAGAAACTGTCTACTGATCCCGGTGAGTCTCCTCTATCGACACTACTGAACCAAGTGTTGAGCGAGGAATACCCCACAGCTACGGATACGAGACAAATCTACGCTTGTCACCTGGAGCTTCAGGATTACCTCGTTCATCGTGAAGGCAAACCCTTTTCTCGAGAGGAGTATCGCAGCAACCCTGAGCGATTCGAGTCCACGTTTCACGAGAAGGTCAGTTTCGAAGTCTAATCGTGAAATTCCTCCGGAACTGACAAGAAGAATTCGAGTTCGACAGATCGCTCCTTATACAACCCTATTCCTGAACGGAGGATTCTTTTCGAAAGGCTGTCCTCTACTCCTCTCGACGAAACAGCTTGGAGAGCTCCAAGACAACCCGGATAGTCGACTAATCTCGATTGTCGACGTTTCATGCGATTTCGATGTGAGTCGAATCTCTAGCTCAATCACTCTCGAGAGCCGCAGCTGATTGTAGCGGAGGATGTTGACTCACAGGGTGCACTCGAATTCATCACTTCCGCTACGACTCTTGACGATCCGATCACTCAATTCGACGCAACTACAAACACTTTCCACCGAGAGTGCGTTCTTCCCTTCCCTCCCTCCTCGAACCCTCACTGACTCTGTCCCCTCTAGTCCTACACGAGGTATCCAACTCTCAAGTGTCGAGATCCTCCCCTCCGCTTTGCCTCTCGACGCAACCGATAAATTCTCTTCCTCCGTCTTACCCTATATCCGACAACTCCTCGAACCTTCTTCTTCTTCCTCCTCCCCCGAGATCTCGGCGGCATTGGAGAGAGCTACGTTGGCGAGAGATGGGAGGTTGGAGAAACAACATGAATGGTTGTTGGATTTGATCGAGAAGAAGGAGGGAATGGCGGGAGAGAAGAAGCAGAGAGCAGTCGTTCTCGGTGCAGGGTGAGTCAGGAGCTTTTCATCAGTACATTTCATACGGCTTGATGATCAATCCGCCCGTCGCACAGTCTCGTCGCAGGTCCAGCTGTGAGAACTCTCGCGAAGCAGAAGAATCTCGAAGTGATCGTTGGTATGTCCGGTCGTCTAGCTCATCATGCCCCGATACTGATGAAATCGGCGTGCTCGACAGCAAGTAATGACTTACCGGCAGCTCAAGCACTGGCAAAAGATTACGAGAACGTTTCAGCTTCACTCCTCGACGCTTCTGACGAATCTGCTCTGCGAGAATTGATCGCTAGTGCCGATGTCGTACTCAGGTGAGCCTTCCCACCGCTTCATCTTCTCTGGATCGTATTCTGACGCGGCGGGTGGATCTCGCAGTCTGCTCCCTGCGCCGATGCACGTCAAGGTTGCGAACCTTTGTATCGAGAACAAGACTTCACTCGTCACTGCTTCTTACACTTCACCAGAAATGGCTGCTCTGCACGACAAGTAAGCCACCAATTCCTCTCTCGTGGTCCGTTGTCAACTGACGAGTTCTTGCCCATAGAGCGAAAGAAGCTGGAATCGTCATTTTGAACGAGCTGGGACTTGATCCGGGAATCGATCATTGTTCTGCTGCTGCTTTGATCGAAGAAGCGAGGGGCACTGGGAACGAGGTGAGTCATCTCTATGACCGGGTACGTCAACGATAGGAACCTGACACACGACTTGGCTTTCAGCTCGTTTCGTTCGTTTCATTCTGCGGAGGACTTCCTGAACCTGCACTTTCTGGTGGACCTCTCGGTTACAAGTTCTCGTGGGTGTTCCCTCCGCTTAGTTATCACTGCGATAGCTAAACATTTGACACACCAACAGGTGGTCACCTCGAGGAGTTTTAACGGCCGCACTCAATTCCGCCTCATTCCGTCTCAATTCTCGAGAGATCAATATCCCCGGTCCTTCACTCCTCTCACAAGGTTTCTCTTCCGTTCCTATCCTAAGAGGCTTCGCACTCGAAGGAGTCGCGAATCGAGATTCTCTTTCTTACCTCCCTCAATACTCTTTACCCGACGATTTACCGACGATTCTCAGAGGTACGCTGAGGTATCCTGGATTTTCGAGAATTGTTGATTCGTTCAAGAAGATGGGGTTACTGTCGACGGAGAAACTGGGGAGGTCGATTGGAGAATGGACTGAATTGGTGGATGCGTGTTTGAAGAAAGAGGGATACGAGGTGAGGGATGCTGAATCGAGGGAGAAGGCACTATCGACTTTGCTCGAAAGTCAGGATCCATCGCTGGTCAAGGACGTGCTCAGTACTCTCGAAGAGTGAGTCTTCGACGCTTTTGAAATCTTTTCACAATCGCTGATTTCTGATCGTCTTCATTCCACAGTCTCGCTCTTCTCCCCTCTTCCTCCCCCTCTTCCGTCAATCTCCCATCTCTTCCTTCGATCCCAACAGCTCCTCTCGATCTTCTCTCCTCGATCCTTTCTCACCAGCTAGCTTATTCAGGAGACGAACGAGATCTTGTCATTCTCCATCACGAATTGACGACGAAATCGAAAGAGACTGGGGAGCCGGAGCTATTCACTTCTACTATGGTACTCGTAAGTCCGCCTCTGTCCTCAGTCGCCTCGAAAGATCCGAGTAAACTAAGATTCACTGCCGTGTTCTTACAGTATGGAACCGATCAAGCCTCGGCGATGGCTCTCACAGTCGGCACAGTACGTCTCCCTCTTCATTTTTCTCCCCTTTCACACACACACTGACCTTGTCCTCCGTATCCGTTTCGTAGCCAATCGCGCTCGGTGCACTTTTAATCCTTTCCTCGAAACTCACATCTAGGGGTCTCGTTTCACCCACGAGTCCAGAAGTATGGAGACCTCTACTGAAGCAACTTGAAGAGGAAGGGATCAGGTCAGTGGAGAAGAGGAAAGTTGGGAGTCGAGGGATGTTGGAGAGCTTGGAGGGACAATTGAAGTTGAGATGAGGGGGATTTTAGTCTTAGGGGGGTTTTCGACGGTTTGAGGGGGTTCACAACTTCGATAGCGAAGGTAACACATCAGCAAGTATTCTGTCGCCTCAGCAGTAGTATCGCACTCTTATGTAAACTAGATTGATTTGGTTTCACTTCTCCAATTTTCCTTCGATTCGTGAGGATTACTGTAGCTTCTAGAGCAAAGGACATAAAAAGACTGTCGAGGAATCGAGTACTATTGACAACAATGGAAACTTGAAACTATACCAAAAAACTACTTGATGAACTCCTCGGTCCTTTCCTGCCTCGCCACTTCCCTCTCCCTAACTCTGGGTATATGCTCGTCATGATCTCCATCTCCTCCAAGTTTTTCAAGCAGCAGGTGTTGCACCTCTCGAACTCCCAGCCGAAGCTGACGGAGGTGCAGGTGAAGGTCTCCCTCCCGCACCATTCGCACCAGCAGCAGGAGGTGCTTTCCTCTTCCTCGTACTACCATTCCCGTTCGTAACTCCTGGTCCTCCTCCTCCTCCTCCTGGTGGTTTCGGTCTCGATCCGAACCCGAGTCGTTTGAGGGTAGACATTGGGAATTTCGTACTACTCTCATCTCTCTCAAAAATGGATCAGCGAGCCCCCTTTTGAAAGAAAGAGAGAGAGAAAGGAGAAAAGGGGGACTTACCGACAAGTAGTACAAACTGGTAAAGGTTTACAGAAAACTATTTTTGCCGAAAACAAAAACCCTCTTCTCTTTCGTCAGCTCAAAACACGAAGTGGAAGAGAAGGGGAAGTATAGGAAAACCCTTACTGGATAAACAAACTGAGCAAACATAACCGATATCCACAATCTTACGATGACAGAAACAAGCGGCCCTCAAATCTACTTCGTCTTGTTTCGCTCGGTTCAAATGTTTCGACGCTAAAGGACCGCTCAAGAAATTACACTGTTCTCTCTCGTCTCATTTGTACTCGTCAGCGAGTGAGTGAGGAGAAGAAAGGGAGGAAGGGGGACGGACGAGAAGGTATTGAAGTAAAGAAGATTTTGGGGTCGAGGGGGGAAGACGGTAGTAGGTGCCCGAAGTTAGGTGAGAGGCTTGTTGTAGGAACACTGCGTCTTTGCCGAGAATCTTGAGGACGTCAATTTGAATGTTCTATTCCACCCTCTCACTCCAATTCTGTCAGTTTGTGGAGATGGGAGGACAAGTGAAAGGGGAAGACGAACGGTTTTTTGAGCGGTAAAGATACAGTTCATGATTGGTACGTAAGAGTTTGGTGCGTCTTGAGTTACAGAGAGGATTAGAATTCGGGGTTGAACTCGGATGTTTGAGGATTCGGAGGATTTCGATTGTGTGTTCGACGAGGAGGAGGAAGCGGTCGAAGACGAGGAGGACGAGAGATTGAGGCGGTTGATGTCTACCGGATAAGGGGATCGTCAGCTTGGAAGTGGAGAGGAGGAGAGGAGAGAAGAAAAGGGAACGAACGACATAAAGCCATTGAGAGTGCACCCACTAGATTGACCGATTTCTTCTCCTCTTCTCCTTGATTCGACGTCTCTTTGACCAAGTTCTTTATTCTCTGCGTGACGACGTCGTCTACCACCCTGAACTGCTGATAGATGTTACTCCCGCTCCCGCTGTCTCCTATTGATTTCTCGGCCTCAGTAATTGGCAATTGACTCGAATAGAGTTGTTGCGCTGTCCCTTGAGTAGCGGCGAATATGGCTATTTGGTTCTCGTGTCGTATTGCCAAGTGAGAGTTTGCAAAGATGAGGATTTGATTCAATGCGAGATCGAGAGAGAGTGTCTGGGATTGAGACCATTTGATGGGGTTCAAATCGAGTATGAGGCATAACAAGTCTCCTGTTACTTGATTAGACATGTCTTTTAGTGGATTGAGAGTTGTGACAGAGCAGAGCGAACAATCAAAGATCAAGGAAGGAGGAGAATCTCTCTCTCCCTCTCTCTCTCTCTCTCCTTCTATTCACACTCAATCTAGAGTATGTAGCTACTCTGTACACTAACTGGACTAGACCTCGACCAAGTACAATCAACCATGCTACCGATTACATCACTCAACTTTGCTACTCTCTCGACTGCTCAACCTACTTCAAAGGGAAAGGGGAAAGCTACTAAACAAGATGACGATAAATGGGAAAGAGAACAGAAAGGGCTCAAACGTAAACCCTTTGCTCTTTCTCTTCCTTCTTCTCGCTCTTCTTCATCTGATCCCACCTTCCATTCTTATAGCTATGAACGCATTCGTACCTCCTCCACCTTCTATACCACAATCAACGACCGCTCGCAATGCACCGAAACGAACTACAAAACCATCAACTTCGAAACTCACCGCTCCCTTACCTCTCCCTCTTCCTCCTCGCACAGGAAAACGCATCCTAGCTACACAAGAAGAGCAAGATAAATGGGCTGAACTAGCTGAACAAGAGCAAGAGCGACAAGGTTCAAAGGAGAAGAAACAAAAGACGAGCAATTCAACAACTTCGACCACTTTGGGATTCAAACCTTTGACTTCTTCCAAACGTTCCACTCTCCCCGCTCCTCCCCCTATTCCTCCAACTTCCAAACCCTCCCCTCTCTCTCGTTCGAACCCACAACCACTCGCTCGACCTGCTCCCCCTCGACCTATCCCATCTAAGTTATCCACCTCCTCGAAACCTCTCGTCCCCAACCCTAATCCTATCCCTATCCCTCCTTCTAAGATCGATCACAAACCTCCCATCTCACTCCTCTCTCAATCCTCGGCGCTCTATTCAGCGCTCAAGAATCCCCAAGCACAAATCCGAATCAAATCAGAATCGAAACCTTTAATCACCCCTGAGAACTCGAGGAAGTTGATGAATACTATTCCGACTCTAGGAGTGG
>Ga0308160_10000905_pt1 | contig 46943 bp, 46 predicted proteins | sample PhyFR1_FD_201036 | JGI IMG/M metagenome (GOLD analysis project Ga0308160, IMG submission 201036) | Phyllosphere microbial communities from UC Gill Tract Community Farm, Albany, California, United States - DLSLF.R1 | ecosystem: Host-associated > Plants > Phyllosphere > Unclassified | place: USA...
TTGACCAATGTGGAGTTTTAAAAAATCTAGCTTGATTATCTAGACCTATGCTTTTTTCAAAAACTCTGTATATCTTTACTTAAGGCTGCAAAAAGTTTAAGGTTACTCAAATTCTGTGATCAGATCTTTGATAGATCTGGACAGCTTCTTTATTGGTGTTTTAAATACAGATTTGTGTATGAAGAGAAAAACATTTCTAATCCAGATATTGGTACTCTTATTCACATTCCAGAATATTTGGAGTGTGGCAGAGGCCGCGTGTCTGCATGAAATGCCAAACATACCCAATTCAATACTCTCTAATCCAATCGATTTAGACGAAAAGAGTGATAGTCCTCGTCAAGCACTTTATTCCCTAGAAAACTATAAAGAAATCTATGACTATTGTCAGAAGGTTTGTTTTAACGAAAAGTGCAGTCATTTCTCAAATACAATCGTGATTCAGATTGACCCACCCGATGATCTGAAGCTTAAAGCTGATTTTGAGACCGGCATTACCCCAACTTATTTGGGAATAACTTTTTATAAATCCCCTTATCTGAATCAATTAACCCCGCCTCCCGATTTGCCCCTACTATTGGTGGGGTAGTCTTATAAAAGCCCACCACTCCTAATTTCATTATGCGTGGGGCATTTTCATGTCAAAAAACAAATTACATCAGGATACCTCCATCCTGAATTTATCCTGGTCAGCCTTAGGTAGCGGTATCTTGCTATCTGCAATGATCAGCATCAGTACTTCCGTAGTCGCCAGTACTCAAGATTTAACGCTGCAGCAAGCTATTGAGCAGGTTAACCAATATCAAGCGTCCCAAAATTTCTGGGAAACGCAAAATAGTATTAATGCCACGAATCTTCAGCAAAGTAAGCTGTTTAAAAATCCTGAATTGTCAGTTGAACAAACGGGCTTTGGTTCAAATAATGAAAAAGAGCTTGCCATTGGCATATCACAACCCTTGGATATTTTTGGTGAGCGAAAAGCAAACCAAAAATTAGCCAGTCTCTCTACAGATAAAACAGCACTGAAGCAGAAGATTTATCAAGCGCAAATTGAGCTTGCGGTGAAATATGTATGGTCACAACTGGCCATTGCTGAACTTGAAAGAAACATTGTCAATGAACAACTTCGGGTGAGTGAAGAAAACCTTAAAGCGATCGAGAAGCGCTTTACTGCGGGCGGTATCGCGCAAGTAGATGTGAATCGCGCACGTTTAAGTCATGCTGAAAATATACGCCTTTTTAGACAGGCAGACTTACAGGTACAAGTGGCCACCCAACAATTATCAAATTTATGGGGTACGTCTGATAAGTCATTGCAGGTAAACCTCTCTTCACAAAAGCTCTGGCCAAAATCGACTCATGGACAGGTTCAAGAATATTTAGCGGAAAACTACGTTGAGAAATATCGAGCTTTACTGGTATTAGAGTCTCAAGCAACGGTTGATCAACTAAGAGCAAAGGCACGTCCTAACCCCACTTTAAACCTAGGTGTCAACCGCACCCAATCCTTGGAAAACTCCACACAAAATCAATTAGTAGTCGGAGTTAGTGTACCGCTTAATATTTTCGATCGTCAGCAAAATGGCATAAAAATCGCGCAAGAAAAAATGAACTTATTAGAGCGTCAGAAAGAATTTTATCTGAAGCAAAATGCGCTGCAAATAGGCACAATTTTAACCGAGTTGCAGGGTTTAGAGCTGCAATTCAAAGTCGTTGACGAGACTCAAATTCCTTTGGCGACTCAAGTTCAAAGTAAAACTTTACAAGGTTTTCTGGCAGGAAAGTTTGCTTTAACCGATGTTCAGCAAGCCACGCTTCAATTACAAGACATCCGTCTGCGTAAAGTCCAGTTGTTACGGGATGGCTGGCAAAAGGCCATTGAAGCAGAAAGTTTGAGCTTAGGCATTAGCCCAAGTGAAGTCATGTCGAAAGATGCTATTGCACAAATCAATCAAAACTTATGGCAAGACATACAGGCCATGCCTGTCATTGGTGGGGGAAATTAACATGTTCGATCTTAAAAACAGCTTAAAAAAACAGAGCGGAAAAATCTCTCAACCTCTACTGATTGGTTTGGTCATCGGCGCAACCGTACTCCTCAGTATTTTCTTGATCTTGTCGGGTAAGAATAAATCTGAAACATCAGATGAACATGCAGAGGAAGAAGGCGCAGAGGAACATGGAAGTGAAGAACATGGCGGTGAAACCGAAGAGCATGCAGAAGGCGTGAGCCTGACGGCCAAGCAACTGGTGGAACAGGGCATACAGTTATCAGCGGTCGATCAAGGTCCGGTGGTTAAATTAAGTTCTTATCCTGCCAAACTCAATGTGAATACGGATCAGCAAGCGCATGTCTCACCGAGTTTTAGCGGTCATGTAGAAAATGTTTATGTAGAACTCGGCCAAAAAGTTCAGAAAGGGCAGCCTTTGGCTACATTGCTTGTTCCTGATCTAGTTGATCAGCAGGCCAATCTTAAAATTGAACAAACCAATCTGGAACTGGCGAAACAAGACTTTGAGCGTGAGCGTCAATTGTGGTCACAGGGTATCTCAGCAAAACAGGACTATCAACGGGCTTATAACAGTTATAAACGGGCACAAATCCAGGTTCAAGCGGCCCAATCACGTTTAAGTGCATTTGGTGCAGTGAATGCTAGTAACGGGCGCTATATTTTAAAAGCCCCAATTTCTGGCGTGATCAGTAAAAAGGATTTGGTTCTCGGGGAAAATGTTCAGTTAGCAAGTCAACTCTTTACCATAGACCGGTTAGATCAGCTCTGGCTTGAATTTATTGTTCCAAATTCTGAAATTGTGGGCTTAGCCCCGAATCAAAAGATCGAATTTAAATCTTTGCAAACTGAAAAGGTCTATAGGGCGGTTATTCAAACCTTAAATACTGAAGCGGATATTCAAACAGGTCGTCTTCAGGTGCGAGCAAAAGTTGAATCGAATGCAACCGAATTACGTCCAAACTTGATGGTAAACGTACAGTTGCAACAACGCAGTGAAAGTACCGCATTACGGGTGCTTAAGTCCGCAGTTCAGAATGTCGATGGAAAAGATGTGGTTTTTGTCGCCACTCAGCATGGACAAAAAGTTGAATTCACTCCGCAACCGGTGAAATTAGGTCAATCGTCTGGGGATAGCCAGTGGATTGAAGTGGTAAATGGGCTTAATCAGGGACAAAAATATGCCGCTCAAGGCAGTTTCTTACTGAAATCTGAGATGGAAAAAGGAGAGGCTTCACATGAGCACTAAAAGCCCTCACATTCCAGACCACGAATCGGTAAAACCTGAAGGGCTGTTTGATCGGCTGATCCAGTTTTCTATTCATAACGCCATTTGGATTATGCTGTTTATTGCAGCCTGGATTGCTATTGGTATTTATAGTTATCAAAAGTTACCGATTGATGCTGTACCGGATATTACCAATACTCAGGTGCAGATTAACACTTCAGCCAATGGCTTTACGGCTTTGGAAATGGAACAGCGGATTACCTATCCAATTGAGAATGCCATGTCAGGCATGCCGAAAATGGAACAAACCCGTTCGATTTCACGCTACGGCTTATCGCAAGTGACCATCATTTTTGAAGATGGCACGGATATTTACTGGGCCAGACAGCTTATCAACCAGCGCTTGCAAGAAGCAATGGGAGAAATGCCTGAAGATGTGCAACCTAACATGTCGCCTATTTCGACAGGTTTAGGTGAAATCTATCAATGGGTGATTAAAGCCGAACCAAATGCTAAAAAGCCGGATGGAACCGCTTATTCGGCGATGGATTTACGTGAAATTCAGGATTGGATTGTAAGACCGCAATTACAGCGCGTAAAAGGCGTTGCTGAGATCAACAGTATCGGTGGCTTTAATAAAACCTATGTGGTTGCCCCTGATCTGAACCGATTGCAACAATTGCAAATTCCTTTGTCTGATTTACAAACTGCCTTAACAGAGAATAATGAAAACCGTGGTGCTGGCTATATTGAGAAAAATGGACAACAGCTAACGGTTCGTGTTCCCGGCACTTTAAACACGATTGAAGATATCCAGAACATCAGTATTGCCAATAAAAACGGCTATCCGATTCGGGTGGCAGATGTCGCCAATGTCTCAATTGGTCATGACTTAAGAACAGGGGCTGCAACCTATAATGGTGAAGAAACTGTATTGGGTATTGCCATGATGATGATGGGAGAAAATAGCCGTACCGTTGCTCAAGCCATTGATGAAAAGGTGCAATCGATCCAGCAATCGCTACCTAAAGGTGTGGTGATTGAGACTGTGTATGACCGTACGCATTTGGTTGATCGGGCGATCAAAACCGTTCAGAAAAATTTGATTGAGGGTGCAATCCTCGTCATTGTTATTTTATTTCTCTTTCTAGGTAATTTCCGTGCTGCGCTGATCACGGCTTGCGTTATTCCACTGTCAATGCTGTTTACCTTGACGGGAATGGCAGAGCAGAAGATTAGTGCAAATCTGATGAGTTTAGGGGCACTGGACTTCGGTATTATTATTGATGGTGCAGTGGTTATTGTAGAAAACTGTATCCGTCGGCTAGCAGAAGCTCAGAAGCTGAAAGGTGGTTTACTTAGCCGTTCTGAAAGATTTAAAGAAGTCTTCTTGGCTGCAAAACAGGCGCGTCGTCCTCTCATCTTTGGACAGTTAATTATTTTGGTGGTTTATCTACCTATCTTTACCCTGACGGGTGTAGAAGCCAAACTTTTCCATCCTATGGCAATGACTGTTGTACTGGCTTTAATTGGGGCCATGATTTTATCTGTCACTTTTGTGCCAGCCGCAGTTGCCCTATTTGTCACTGGAGAAGTCAAGGAAACCGAAAGTCGCTGGATGCATTGGCTTAAAACCAAATATGAACTGCTTTTAGATAAAGCCTATGAGCTTCGTTTATTTGTGACTATTGTGGCTGCCTGTATTTTAGTGCTTACGGGCGTGCTAGCCACTCAAACAGGTAGCGAGTTTGCACCTCAACTGGGTGAAGGTGATTTTGCTGTTCAGCAAATGCGTTCCCCAAGTACAGGGTTAGAACAGTCACTGAGAATGCAGGAAAATACTGAAAAGTTACTGTTGAAAGAATTTCCTGAAATTAAAGCGATCTTTGCCCGTACCGGTACAGCAGAAGTGGCCACAGATGTTATGCCACCCAACATTTCAGATGGCGTGGTACTGTTAAAACCTCATGATGAATGGCCTGATCCAAAACAAACGATTGATGAGCTTCGCCAAAGAATGATTACTTTCTTAGCGACATTGCCGGGAAATAACAGTGAGTTCTCGCAACCCATTGAACTACGCTTTAACGAGTTAATTTCAGGGGTGCGAAGTGATGTGGGTGTCAAATTATTTGGTGATGACATGGAGATTCTAAATCGCGAAGCGAATAAAATTTCTCAAAAAATTAACTCAATTTCAGGCGCGACAGCCGTTAATGTAGAACAGACCAGTGGCTTACCCTTGTTGAATGTAGAGGTGGATAAGTCCAGAGCTGCACAATATGGCTTGTCGGTAAGAGCAATTCAGGATCTGGTAGCTACAAGTGTCGGTGGCCAGAATGTTGGAACAATTTTACAGGGAGACAAGCGTTTTGATTTTGTCATCCGTCTAGATGAATCCCAGCGTAGTCCTGAACAGTTAGCGGTACTTCCTATTCAATTGCCGAATGGTGGTTTAGTCCAACTGCAAGATGTGGCACGCGTTGAAAATATCCTGGGTATTAATCAGGTCAGCCGTGAAAATGGTAAACGTCGAGTGGTTATTACTGCAAATGTAGAAGGACGTGATTTAGGCTCATTCGTAACAGAGCTTCAGAGCACGTTATCCAAACAGGAATTACCAAGCGGTTATTGGATAGATTATGGCGGTCAATTTCAAAATCTGATGTCTGCAAAAGCGCGTATGCAATTGGTGGTTCCGCTCGCATTGTTGACGATCTTTATTTTATTGATGGCTGTATTCCATAATATCAAAGAAAGCTTACTGGTCTTTAGTGGTGTACCGTTTGCCTTATGTGGAGGCTTAATCGCGTTGTGGTTGCGTGACATTCCATTATCCATGTCAGCAGGGGTTGGCTTCATTGCACTATCGGGGGTGGCTGTACTGAATGGCTTAGTCATGCTTACCTTTATCAAAGAGTTGCGACAACAATATGACCTTTATTATGCAACGTGGCAGGGTGCAATTTTGCGTCTTAGACCTGTGCTGATGACAGCTTGTGTGGCGTCCCTTGGGTTTGTCCCGATGGCTTTGGCAACCGGAACTGGGGCAGAAGTACAGAGACCTTTAGCAACAGTGGTTATTGGAGGAATTATCTCCTCTACCCTGCTTACATTGGTTTTATTGCCCGTACTGTACCGCTGGATGAATGAAAAGAAAGCTTCTTAATCCATTAGATTAAGCAATTTTTAGCAGAGATATTGAGCCTGTCTCAAGTATCTCTGCTAATCATGGATTGAATAAGGAAAATTTTATGTCAGAACATCATGATCATAGCCATGCGGTTGTTACTGAAGGAAATAGTAAGAAATTAATGTTTGCTTTGGGTTTAACGACTACTTTTTTAATAGTAGAAGTTGTCGCTGCTTTTATTACCCAAAGTTTAGCATTACTGTCTGATGCCGCTCACATGTTTACTGATGTAGCCGCATTAGCTATTGCTCTTGCTGCTATCAAAATTGGTAAAAAAGCCGCAGATGATAAAAGAACTTTTGGCTATCAGCGATTCGAAATTTTAGCGGCTCTGTTTAATGCAGTGATGCTTTTTGTGGTGGCGATATATATTGTCTATGAAGCTTACCAACGTTTTACGAATCCTGCTGAAATTCAAAGTATTGGAATGATGATTGTCGCAGTCATTGGTTTGGTCATAAATTTGATTTCAATGAAAATCCTTTCTGCGAGTGCTGAAGGAAGTCTAAATGTGAAAGGCGCATATTTAGAAGTTCTTAGTGATGCACTGGGATCGATAGGCGTGATTATCGGAGGAGTGGTCATTTATTTTACCCAGTGGATGTGGGTAGATACCTTAATCGCTGTGTTAATTGGCTTCTGGGTCTTACCTCGAACTTGGGTTTTATTAAAACAAAGTATCCATATTTTGCTTGAAGGGGTTCCTGATGAGATTGATATTGAGTCGTTAAGAAATGATTTATTGATGCTAGAGGGTGTTAAAGGGATTCATCAGTTGAAAGTCTGGGCTATATCTTCAAAAAACATTCATTTAACTGCTCATTTAGTTGCTCCTAATAGCGATCCAGATCAGCTCTATCAAAAGGCCTTAGACGTTCTAAAACATAATCATAGTATTACTGAAATTACGTTACAAATAGAAAGTACGGAATGTAATACATTGGAACAGCATAAACATTAATTAGAATGTTGTTTATTTTCTGCATGAAATATACATCTCCCCTTTTTGTTACTCAGTTAAACTTTAGGGGGAGCATTTAAAAATTAATATCATTATTAGTATCACCGTATAACCACTCATCACTTTTCTATTGTTATTCCAAGGATTTAAAGTTTACTATTTGATTTTGTCACAAAATCAAAGGGGCTTTTATGAATGGAAATAAAGGTGGTCATAGGGAAGGTGCAGGAAGGAAGGCAATTTACAATGAACCAACTAAGACTATGCGTGTACCAGTATCACGTATTGTAGAGATTAAGAAGTTCTTAGCTAGTAATAAAAAGACTACTTTAAATGATGTAGCTTCTATTACGTTAATTAATCCTTCAACTTTTAAACGTATTCCTTTAGCTTCTGAAAAAATAGCTGCTGGTTTTCCATCTCCCGCACAAGATTATATTGATAAAACTTTAGATATGAATGAACACCTTGTGAAAAATGAAGCTGCAACATTTGTTGTCAAGGTAGCTTCTCTTTCCATGCGTGACGCAGGAATTGAAATTGATGACGAGCTTCTAGTGGATCGTAGTCTTGAAGCCAAACATGAGGACATTGTTGTTGCCTTAATTGACAATGAGTTCACAGTCAAACGGTTAATGGTTGAAGGTGATAAGTGTTGGCTTAAAGCGGAAAATCCAGATTATGACGATATTCACCTTAAAGATTGCCAAGAATTATTGATATGGGGTGTAGTGACTTTTGTCATTAAGCCATTTAGGAAACACAAATAATCTAATCCTATCGGTTTAACCTACATGGAAAGTCAAAATAAAATCTTTGCTTTAGTAGACATTAATAACTGTTATGTAAGCTGTGAACGTGTCTTTAATCCAAGTCTAAACAATCAACCAGTAATCGTATTATCTAATAATGACGGTTGTGCTGTGGCTCGTTCACAGGAAGCTAAAAATTTAGGTATAAAGATGGGTGTACCTCTTTTTCAGCTCAAGGATCTTGTAGAGCAACATAACATCACAGTTCTTTCGAGTAATTATGCTCTATATGCGGAAATGTCCCGCAGATTTATAAAAGTCCTATCTGAATTTGTTACACCTCAAGAACAAGAAATTTATTCTATTGATGAATGTTTTTTAGATTTAACTGCCTATGCTTCAAATTATGATTTAACTGCCTATGCTCATTTAATTCTAGATCGGCTCTTACGTTGGCTAGGTTTGCCGGCCTGTATTGGAATTGGACGGACTAAAACAGAAGCAAAAATGGCTAACCATATCGCCAAAAAGAATAGTTATTTAAAGGGTGTATGTAACCTTGTTTCAATGGACTATTGCTCAATTGAAAGCTTATATCAAACTATAGAAGTGAGTGAAGTGTGGGGCGTTGGGAAAAAACATACTGAAAAGTTGAATAGCCTAAGCATTAATACAGTTTTAGATTTTGTTTGCGCTTCACCCTTAATGATTAGAAATCAATTTTCTATTGTCATGCACAGAACATTATTAGAATTACAAGGAATTTCTTGTATTGAGATTGAACAAAGTCCAAAAGCTAAAAAACAGATAATTGCGAGCCGTTCCTTTGGCCAAAAGGTCTATAGCCGTGATGATCTTAAAGAAGCAATTACGCTCTATGTCCAGGATGCAGTAAGCCGTTTAAGAAGCGAAAATTTACTATGTGGCTGTATTCTTGGTTTTGTTCAATCTAATCCTTTTGATAGCTCTGAACCTTTTTACAATAAATCTATGTCATACACTTTGCCAGACCCATCAGACAATAGCTTATTACTAACTAAAATTGCTACGACAATGATTGATCAGCTATATCAGCAGAATATAGGATTCAAAAAATGTGGGGTTATCCTAACTTGTCTTGAACCTAAAGCTACTCATATCTATGACCTGTTCACCGACATGAATAAAGTTAAATCAAGTAATCAACTTATGGATTCACTCGATAATATACAAAATAGGTTTGGTAAGAAGAAAATAGGGTTAGGTGCCAGTATGTTGCCTAATAGAAATTGGAATATGTCACGTAATCAACTAACTCCCAATTACTTTAAATGGGATCAACTTATGAGTGTTAAATAATTAGTCATGACTAAGGAAAATTTGCTGCATTTGACTTGCTACTGGTAAACAAGGATTAACAGGAATTGAAATTAAAATATGCAGTATTTATAGCTTTTTTAATAATAGTGTCAGTTATGGCCTTTAAATTGGCTTATAACCCATACATTGATCACGATAAAGAAGTAAGGACATTTAACTTTAAAGATGAAAAATTAACGGCTCTTTATCTCTATAGGGAACATGATCAAGAAATAGGTTTTAAAGAAAATCCTTCATTAAGGCCTTTGGTTTTTACATGGAAAAAGCCAATTTATACTTGCTTTAATATGGTCAATGTACCTTATGACTTAGAGATATTTTTCTTTAATGCAGATAAAAAAATTATTGGATCGGCTGTAATGAAAAAGTTTTCTCCAAAACAATATTGCCCTAATGAAAAAATTCAATTTGCATTGGAAATATTAAAAAAATAATTCTTAAATTTTTTATCGAATTAAATAGATAAAGTAGATACCTGGTTATCATGGTCCTATGACCATAGTAACCAAGTTATCGGTATCAAATGGCTTATTGGAAAGAGCATGGTGAAGGTTCGACGGGACTTTTCAGTGTTGCTGTACTGTCTATGACTGTCCTTAAATCCATAAATAGGTGTCCACTCAATTTTGATAGTGGACACTATCATGGTATTGAACAGCTAGAAAAAGTGGTGGTTCACCGGATGCTTACGTTCAAATTTCCTGAGCTACCTCTATAGTGCGTCATGTGATGTCATAAAAAGGCGTAACAGCTACTTTCTGCATGTAATTTGATAGTTACGGCTGTTATAATTTGATCAATAAAATTTTTAGATTTTAAATAATGCTTAAATATTTATTATTTAGTTTATTACTAGCACCAACAATATGCAGTGCTACAACGTGGATTACATTAAATGACTATAATAAAGGTGGACTCAATATCATTGATAAAGATTCCATAGTTAGAAAGAATGATTTTGCTACTTATAGAATGAAAGATAATTCTATGAGCGACTCGTATTCGATTATTTACTTTAAATCAAATTGTACAAATAAAACTCGGACTATTTTAAAACGAGACTATTATTCAAACTCAAATGAGTTAATAAAAACCATCGTTTTTCATGATATAAAGTATGGCTTTTATGTCAGAAATCAAGATACAGCTAAATTAGAAAATATAGTTTGTAAAAACTCTTCTTATTAATTCGCTTAACTAATTCTTAGGTTATTTATGTTTAAATATATTTTTCTAATTGCGATTTTTGTCCCCATGTTTTCAAGTGCTACAAAGTGGGTAGTTGTAGATGGGAAAGACCCCTCTCATTTGATTGACATAGATTCTATTAAAAAAAGCGGTGATCTAACTCTATATAGAACAAAAGCATTTGCTTTGAGTGAATATTATTCAATTTTTTATTATAAACGTGATTGTAAAAGTAGATTAGAAAGAATTTATAAAGAAGAACGGTATGAAAATATAGGGGATAAATTGTTGAATACTACTACTTTTCATATAAATAAATTAAATAATTATCCTTTGTCTAAAAGACATGAATTTGTTTGTCATACAAAGTTTGGTAATAAATAAAAAAGCCCCTATATTTTAAGTTAGGGCGAATCCCAATTATTTAGGATATTTTTTCATGAGAGTTAAAAATGAACTCCATCTTTAAACTTCTTCCATTTTTGAACATGAACAGAAGCCTGATCTAAGCATGGCCATAAATATAGCAAGCATAAGCGCAGCTAGATTTTTGCTTTGCGAAAATAAAAAAATAAAATGGATTATTTAAATCATAGGGGGCAGTTGAAATCATATTTCTTTTGGGAAAAGATTATTCATCATCAAAAAATTAGTCATGACTAAAAAAATAAAGCACAGTATTGTACCTTATCTTATTAACGGTCTTGCTCTTTCCCCTTCTGAGGATCAGGCTTATTAGTCGGCTGAATCTCTGGTTGCTGTATAGGCTTTTTAATTTCTACCTGTTTACTTAAATAATCCACCAGATCGACTGCTAGCTTTCTATCTTGGGCATGTGGTGATTGTGATAAGGCTTTAGTAATTTCCTTATAATGTGTCAATGCTTCTTTTTCTTGCAGTTTAGCTTTCTGAATACGTTCAGGAATAGCCTTATTTTTACCATACTGCTTAAACGATTTGCCCTGCTCTTTCATCTGTCTGACTGATTGCTTTTCACTTCTATTTTTTTGCAATCTAGCAATACGTTTTGTTGCATTAGCTTCAATCCCTCTGGATCTTAATTTCTCGGCAAAGCTTTCTCTCCATTCCTGAAGGTCAGCTTTCCTAATATTTAACCGATCCCCTTTTTCAGAAACAGCTTTAACAACAACATGCACATGCGGGTTTTCACTCGGATCTTTTGAAGGGTCATTGGTAAAGGTATGCTGCACCATCATGTATTTATGGTCTTTAAAATGCTCCTCTGCAAATTCTTTTGCAGCATCATAAACGCCTTTTTCATCCGTACCTTTCGGCATAGACAGCACAATATTAAAAGCCTGCTTATATTTAGATTCTTCATCAGAAATAGGCGTACCTGACATTTGCCAATCTTCAGCAGTATCTTCTATATCATCCTTGCCATTAACTTTATTTCCGTCCTGATCAATTCCCTCTAATTGTCCATTCCTTGTGATATATCCCATGTGGGCTTTTACCTTCCCCATAGAATTACCCCCGCCAGTAACCTTGATCATTACTTCAGGGGTCTTTTTACTGATTCTATTTAAAGTTGCTTTAACGCTATTTGGAGATGATTTAGGGGCTGATTTAGCTGAATGGCCAGAACCGTTTTTAGGCTTGGATAGATCATTTAAAAAAGTATCTAAACTTTGGGTCTGATTAACACGTTTAACTTTTGAGCCGTTAAGTAGCTGCTCACCATGAGTAAGCAAAGTGCTTTGCACATCTCTGGTAGTCTTGCTGCTTCCGTTAGCCATTATTCCCACCTCTTTTTATTTCGCTCTAATAGAGAGAAAACATGCCTAACTTGAGCTTTTACTAACTGATGCACTCGCTCGACAAATTCTCTATCGTAAGATTCATGAATACCCTGATTCATATTCTTGGCCATTTGGTTTAAGTTCCTACCAATTGCCAAAAGCTGACTATTTGATTCGCCAAGTTTAAGAGCTTCTTCCTGGCTAAAGAATATTGAATCTTTTGTGACGTTAGCCGTTAAAACCGAAATGATATATTGATTCGGCTTCATGCCAACCTGTGCCGCTTTTTCATTAATGGCTTTCATTAGGCTTGGTTTAAGCCTGAGTTCCTTACGTGAAGTTTTTTCAAATACATCTAAAATATCATTCGCTTTTTCTATTTCAGATAACTTTTCATTGATCATTTTTTTGATCAGGTCGTCTGGATCTATTTCATGATACTTGGCCAACTGATAGATTTTTTCGGCTAAATCTTTTTCCAGATTTAAGGAAAAATCTTGTCCTGAATATTCAGGATCATTCTCTTTTTGATAAGAAAGCTCTAATGCCTTTTTTAAAGGTTCACCTTTTTTTAAGCCTTTTTTCTTACATTTAGCTTCCCACCAATCAAAAATATTTTGATCAACTCGAACACCTATAACCTGACCATACGTTTTGATTTTTGTCATAACTAATTACCTGCATCGAAAGTTATATTTTCGATCACTGCTATTTTGTTAACAAAATAGCATTTTTAACGGCTGCTGCCTATCCTGCCCTAGAAAAAATATCTCCTATACTCCCCCTATTATCCTTAGTCATGACTAAGGATAATGTAATCAGGTCGGGAAATCCGCAAAAAAAAACCTTGCATCTGCAAGGTTTTTCCATTTTTGAAGCTTAGCTGCCTTCTTGTAAATAATCTATTTCAATAGTGCTACAGTCTACAGATTGCTCTGATCCATCTTCGTATTTGATCCACACAGAACCACGAGAAATAGGCTTTTTATTTAAGATCAGGCTTGCTTGTCGGCCATCATGAATGACAACTAATAGCGGCTTTTTAATCTTGTCTGGATCTTCTTCTTTAGCCACTGGCTGCTCTTTCAAGTTTGATTGATCAATCAGTTTTTTAACTTCAGCTTGATCATCATTACCAGAATTGAAAGATTCATTATCATCAATAATAGTGATCTGCTCTTGGCTTTCTTGTGCCTGTGGTTCTGGATCTGTTTTTTCAGGCTCTACAGCTTGTTTAGGTTCTTTTAAATTTTTAGATAATACCTGCACTCTGGATCTGATAATGTCCTGACCGTTCTCTAAAGATTCATCAACCCAAGCTTCTACTTCTTCAGGGAATGATTCCCAAAGTTTACGTAAATCATATAAGGTCTTTGGTGATTTAAAACCTGCTTCATAAGCTTTAGTCAGGCACTCTGGCATATCCACTAAAGCCAAGTGAGTAGATACAAAAACAGGATCTTCATTTAGCCTTTTAGCGATTACATTTTTTTTCACGCCTTGCTTAATTTTCTTTTGAATGAACAATGCAAGCTCAATAGGTGAATGGTTAAGGCGTTCCTTATTTTCCATCACCTGATCAAAATCATCATGATCATTATCAACAAAAGCGGGAATAGTATCTTTACCAGCCATGATTGAAGCTCTAAAACGTCTAGCTCCATAATTGATAAGCCACTTCCCTTGCTCTGTTGGATGAGGTTTAACACTGATAGGTGTTTTCACTCCACGCTCTTTGATTGATTCGGCCATTTTTTGCATCTGATCTTCAGGAAATTCAACACGCGGCTGCTCTGGATCTTCAAGAATATCTGTAAGTGAAATTTGTTTAGGTGTTCCATCTGCTACAGGTGTCGGGTTATTTACTGCGCCCAGATCAAAATTTTCAAATGCTGATAAATCAATTCCGCTCATTTTTTAAATCTCCATAAACTTGTTAATGCTTTCGAAAACTGTCTTTAATTCAGCCCATGCAGTAAAACCGCTAGTTTTACCCAATTTATTTGTAGGTATACCTTGTGCTTGCGCTTCAGCGATTGCAGTAGTTTTTTTAACAAAAGCATAACTGCCATCGGAGTTTTTAATCAGGAACTTAGAAAAATGCTGAACGATAGCTTTTAAGTTGTCTTTCTGGAATGGAGTTGGTTCAACAATATTCGGGAGAATACCGATCAATTTTAAATTTGGGTTTAATTTTTGGTTGATCGCTTGGATCTGCTTTAACAGCCCACCAATGCCATCAATCGCTTCCTGATTTAATTGAATAGGACTTAATACATAGTCACTAACAATCAGTGAAGCTACTTGTCGAATGTCGGGATTTGGATTGGTATCAATCAGGCAAACATCAAATAAAGAATCAACATTTTTTAAAAATTTTTGGTAGTTCGTGGCAAAGCTATTGTGCATAGTGCCATTTTTTTCAATAGCAGTTAATTCTGATGTTGCTTGTACTAGAGTAAAAGCTTCAGGATTTAAAATAGTTTGATCTTCTTTGGTTAGCATGTCGAAAGAAGATACATTAGCTACAGTCACAGCACCGCCAGTAATTAAGGCTTTTGATGTATTTCTTTGGTGGTCTAAATCAATGACTAGGACACGCAAACCCAAAGAATTTAAATAGTGTGCATACTGGCAAACAATAGCAGATTTACCTACACCGCCTTTTTGATTTGAAGCTACAACTTTTTTCATATTTCACCTGTTTAATGGCTTTACCCATTTATTAAGGGTCGCCCTATTGCGTCCTTATACGATATATTTTATCGTCCACCTGTGGACTTTGCAAGCATTTTCTTAGTCATGACTAAGTTTTTTTGTAAAAAGATCCCCTTATTAAAGGGGATCTTAATTAGAAATCTTCAGGATAGCCAATTGTTATCACTGGTTCTCCCTCATCCCCACCATGCACATGCAATTCTAAAACATGATTTCGCTTTCTGCCTGCACCTGTAATGATTACAGTAAAACGAACTGAACTAGGGCTTAAAGTCATTTTATAAGCTCTACTCATCCACAAAATATCATGAATAATTCCTTCTAAATCATTCATCCATTTTTTATTTTTTACTGCTTTATCAACTACCGCCCAAAGAGCAGAAGTAAAGCAAATAGAAAACTTATAATGCTCTTTTGCAAGTTTATCTAGTGCGGGACTAAGTGAATTAATATCAATTAAAAAACCATCTTCAATGGCTTGCTTACGTGTATAAACTGAAATGTAGTTTTCCATAATTTTTACCCTTAATTGCAGATCGCCCAATGCGTCCTGATATAAAGCATTATATCAGTCCACCTGTGGACAGTCAATAAAAACTTAGTCATGACTAAGTTTTTTATATGAAAAATTAACAGGCAAAAGAGCTATTTAAATACCTAGCTAAATGCTTTTCTAATTGCTCTTATTAGCGATTTAAAGGCTACTGACAGCCCTTTTTCATATCCGCAGCAGGATTTCCCAACCCAACCCAAAACAGGCCAGCATGAGCCTAAATAACGCAAAACAAATAGACAATTTTTTATGTTTTTTAGACAAGCTAAAAACCAAAAAATCACCACAAATAAAAAACCTCCCATAATGGGAGGTTCGGCTTAAAGTGCGTTATAAGTAATTCTATAATCTTCAAAATAACCGTCTTTATTGTCACCTCTTACAATTCTTTCAATCAAAGTAACATTGTGGCCTACTCGGCAATTAATCATGATCTTTTCAATTTCTTGGAACAGTGTATTTTCATCGAAGATTGGAAACCAGATGTTAGAGTTAGATCCAGATAGAACGTCATGACAACAAAAATGAATCAGCTTACCTGAAGGATAATTTGTAAAGATGGCTACTATTGTATTTCGCATAATTGATACCTGTTTTATTTCAGGTCGCCCGATGCGTCCTGATACAAAGTATTATACAAGTCCGCCTGTGGACATTCAATAAAAAAGTTTAGTCATGACTAAGAAATATTTTTTAAAAAAAAAGCCCCCTTTCGGGGACTTCATCATTAAGCTGTTAAAAGTTGTCTATCTTCTGCCATTCTTGTTTTTTTAATTTTTTGGCTTCCGTGTAAATCTCTCATTTGATCCAAAGTCATTTTTCCACGCCCATTAGATTTTTTACCAATAAACACCCATTTAGCTTGAACTCGATTCCAGACAAAACTCGCCTCTTTTAGAGTTTCTTTGTGTGGCTTAGTGTCACCAGAAACCCAAACCCAGACCCCAATAATTTCAATATCTAATCCATCTAAATTGATAATTGCATCAATAGCCTGTTTTACTTTTTTCTCAACTTCAGAATGTTCTGAACGGCTTGACCAGAAGCCGCGACCATTTTCGGAACTGTCTTGATATTGATCTTTTGAAGCTTCATTAATAAAGCGATTTAAAAGCATTTCATATTCGTTATTAATCTCCTGCATTGTTTCAGTATTACCGCCACGATCAGGATGATTTTTAAAAGCTAGTTTTTTGTATTGGCGTTTTGATTCGTCTAATGATGCAACTGCTGAAAAGTGTTTCATAACTAAATACCTGTTTTATTTCAGGTCGCCCGATGCGTCCTGATACAAAGTATTATATCAGTCCACCTGTGGACATTCAAGTAAAATTTAGTCATGACTAAGTTTTTTATAGGATAAATTGTAAGAAAAATAACTATTTAAAAAACCCTAGCTAAACTACTTTTTCAATGCTTATATTTGCGATTCTAAGGCTGCTAACAGCCCTTTTTATACCCGAAGCCCCCATTAACCGAACATTAAAAGCGCCATAATTGACTTAAATCAGACAGAATAAATAGATAATTTTTTCTTAGTCATGACTAAGAAATTAAAATGATATTTAGCAAGATCTGTACATGGTAGATTAGAGCAAAGTGTCTACTTTGCGAACTGATGCAATCTGTTCAATTTCACCTTCCCTGATTACCGTTTGATTTTTAAGCGAGCTTTAAAAATCTGTGATTTTTAAATAGCGACCGCAGAAAATAAACTGCTCCCATTAATTTTATTTCGGGATCTACAAAGCCATCCCGAATGGGTGGCGACAAGATAGAAATCAATTCTAAATAATGACTTTAAGAAAAATAGAGAATGGGAGCACCAGATAAAACTAAGCTAAATAAACAATAGTTTATAAAATTTAATTGGCATAATATTGCATTGAATAGCTTATATCCTGGTAATTTAGAAAAAATATAAACCATTGTTTTTATTTAAAAATTTAAATATCTATATTTTTGACAACCGTTTTAAATGGGCGAAATTCTCCACTTAGGCTAAGAACAAATATTTAGTCATGACTAAGGAAAAGACGCTTTTTTTATGAATTAATACTATATAAAGGTTTTAAATTACACCACCATATTGTCTTAAATTAGTGAAGTCTATTTAAGACAATATGGTGGTTATATTTTTTAGATATTATTCCTGATCATCCTCATGCTTTTTATCTTTATCGCCATTCTTAATAATCCCTCTTTTTACCTGTAACCAGAAGTAATAATCTAAATCTATCGGCTTATGAGCATTAAGCTTTCCTAGTTTTTCGGTTAGTAAAGTTCTCATAATAACCTTAGAAGTATCTTCATCTGAATTCCCTAAGAAATAGCCATAATCTAATAAAAATTCTGGACAATTAACTAAGGTGCTAATTTGCTTTGAAGATAGCTTTAGCGGTGCTTTGAAGTAGTGAACCCTATCAGGTGACTTAAAATGTGAACCATCATCACTAAATGGAATTGCAGCAGCTAAATAAGCCTTTTTCATTTTCTCAATGAATTTGAGTTGGTCTTGCTCTTTATATTCACTCTTTAAATTAAAAATAAACTTAATAGCGACTACTTCTTTTCCGTTTTTCACGTTTTCAAAATTGACATTAATATTACTTAGCTTATTAATTTCATCGGCTGCTACATTTAAAACACGACTTTTAAAGTTAGCCAATTCCTTATATTTATCTTCACATTCAAGCATCCATCTTAATTCATTCAGATCAATAGTTACTTCAGATGTTCTCCACATATAGCTCAACAAAATTCGATACAAGCGAAGTGAATAGCTCGAATTAAATAAGATAATGTGCTTCAGTTCATGACTACTAAATGACTTAGTTTTTTCATCAACTTTTTTGACCAGCTCATAAAAATATTCAAAAAATTCTTTCGCAAATCTAACCTTGATACATTTAGTTGCCTTGTCATAATGGCAATAGGTCATCATCGGAACTTTAGCAGGTTCTTCAGATTCACCATCTTTTACCAACATAGTTGGGTTATCAAATTTTGTATAAATACGCTTTAAAGCAATTTCTGCATTTCTCTGAATTTCACGCTTATCTGTAACTGTAAGCACTTCTTTTCTGGCCATTGGCGAAGTCAATTCACCAAAATTTTCACTACTCACATAGATAAAATCGTCATGGGTAAATGATGTTTTATTCTTAAGCTCATTTTTTCTTACGATGATCATTGCACAGTACATGAGCTTCTCTAGGTTGAGATCAATACTGTACCTAGCTGTAGGAAAATCATTGCGTGTCACTACTAGATCGGTCAATTTTGCCCTTGTATTGGTTTGGGTATAGTCATCTAAGCCTTGTGCGCCAATAATTTTCTGCATTTTTTTGTAAATCCGTAATTTCTTTTAATCAAATTATAACTATACAAGTATATTTATCAAGTATGGTTATAAAATTAGTTATTAAGTATATGTTTTAATTAATTTTATTTATAAAAAAACAATAATAGTAGTATTTAACTTTTTAATGGTAAAAAAAATAAAAGATTTTCCAACATACCTATTTTGTTTTATTTCAAATACTTACGATGCGACAAAACGTATGGCTATTTTTAACACAGAAAAGTAATAAAAAATATCCAATTTTGCTTATTTCTTATTTATTGATATAAAACAATTACTTATATTGCGACAAAACGTATAGATATGATTTTATATCTATACAATTATATCCATACCAACTAAAGGAGAATTATTCTTTTTTTCGATCTATTTATATATAAAACAATAACTTAATGAATGAATATAGAACTAGTTAATTTCTGAAAAATATATATAATCATAATCCAGTGGGTTGATTGCAGGGGTGCGACAATCTGTATGGATATCGAGAGAAGTTGCGACAAAACGTATAGTTTTGAGATAGGACAATACCTTTAGGCTGAAAAACACTCAAAATCACAATAAGTTAGAGCAATAGAACTAATTAATTACTGATTTTAAAGGATAATTTAGAAGCTTTTTGTATGTTGTTGATAACTATGTGGACTGTTTGCGACAAAACGTATAGTTATGTGACAAAACGTATAGTTGAAGCGACAAAACGTATAGTTGAAGCGACAAAACGTATAGTTATAGCGACAAAATGTATAGTTGAAGCGACAAAATGTATAGTTATGGGTTTATAAGCTTATGTTTTATAAAAATAATTCATAGCTCTTAAACTGTTCTAAACACCCCTAAACTTTCTTTAAACTCTTTTTAAACTTTGTTTTAGTTTTTTTAAAAAAATTATTGAAATGTTTATGAGATTTATAAAGAGATATTTACATGACAAAAAGTGAGGGATTCTTGAAAAAAATATAAGCTTCTAGATATACAAACTTTTAACAAAAGTTTAAAACTTTTTAATGTATATTTAAAGTACTTAAAAATAATTGATGTTTTTGTGTCTTTTACATACATTTACACTTCAGTTACATTTTTAAATTAACTATATTTTGTAAGAATCCGCACTTCACTTTTTAAAAATAGGGATCTTGCAAAAATGGCTTTAACGATGAATGACTTGAAAACAGTCGATGATTTCAACGCAAATAATTATGGTGTTGAAATTGGTATGAATGAACAGTTCCAATATTTTGTAACTGTAAAAGTAAATGATGTTGATCACATCATTCATACTGCATCAGGCAAAATCAGATTTACACGGAATTTACCCTTCTTGATTCAAGAGTTATGTTCTATGTGCGGTAACGCTAAGACAATATCTCTAAACTTCGAAGGCAAGTTATTCGTACTGGACAACTCATTTAAATAGAGTGACTACTTGTGTATAAAAAATTTATCTTAGGTTTAACTTTAGCTAGTATTTCTGCCTTAGTAGCAGCTAAAGATGAAAATTATGGCTGTAGTGCTTTTATGTGTTTTGTTGGCGGTATTAATATTTCTGAATGCTAATCTACAATTCGTGATGTAAAAAAAGACTTAGCTAAAGGTAAAAGCTTTCCCCATTGTTCTTTTGTCAGCAACGTTCAAGACGGATCTACTACAGGGCATGATGATCAATCTAAGATCTCATCTTATACACATAATAATCGGGTCTATCTGTATGTAGATGACAAGTTAGTTACTACAATTAAAAGTCCTAAATTTTTGCAAGAAAAAAGCCTGATTAATCAGGCTTTTTTTCTTTTAGTTGTTTATAAAAAATTCTTAATACTTCTTTAACAGCTTTGCTTTTACCGTTTTTTTCTCCACCATAAATATCTTTTAAGTATTCTAAAGCTTCATGCGCTTCTACATCTTCAGGAACGTCCATACTGAAATAAACTGAAAGTGGCGTTTTAGTAGTAGGCTTGGCTCTGTATTTCTTTCTTCTATCTTCAGCAATCGCTTCTTCACTCATTACTCACTCCAGTTGATTATGTCCACCTGTGGATATTAAGCTGTTTTTTAATAATTTACTACTTGTATCTTGTCGCTACCCATTCGTGATTGCTTTGCAGATCCCGCTATTGGATCAAATGGGAGCAGTTTATTTTCTGCGGTCGCCATTTAAAAAGCACAGCTTTTTAAAGCTCGCTTGAAAATCAACGGTAATCAGGAAGGGAAGGTTTTGCTTTTTCCATAGTTCGCAAAGTAGACACTTTGCTCTGATATACCTTCTGTGGATCTGGATTGGATAGGTAATATAGATGCTTGGACAAACGCTGCAGCTTGCAGCGTTTGTCCAAGCATCGAGGTTTTTAGTCATGACTAAACCAGAAAACAGGTAAAAAATTTAAAATATATTCAAATTATTTAAAAAAACTTTACCAATATTACCTAAATTGTTGATAATGCACCTTTGAAATGGGTGCTTTAAAAAGGTTTTATGGATGACTGACTTTATAAATATTGATCCTGATTTTTCTATTTCTGAAGTAGTGCTAGAAGAATCCAACAATCAAGGGTTTATTAAGGAAATAATGATCAATGAGTTTGATAGCGGTTTTTTTATAACTGCAAAACTGGCATGGTCTGGCGAAAAAGTTTGGACTTTAACAACCAGACGAGAAAAAGATAAAGCTAGAATTTTTAAGGATCTGACTAGGCTTAATGAGTTTTTGAGAGAAAAAATTTATACAGAAGAAGTAAAAATAATAAGAATCAAGTAAAAAATAGGAAAGCCATCTCCAATATGGTATATTTTGGATTGTATTCTTTAAAGCTCTAAGATGTGATTTAAGAAAATGGCTATAAGTTTAAATAAATATGGAAAATTTGTAATATTTTTTCTAATTATTTCATGTGTTTATCTTGTGGGCTTCATGCCACAAGATACACAGCTTTTAGAAATCATTGTAGATTTCACTAAATTTCAAGTAGTTGCTTTCTTATATTCATCTTTTCTTTGTGGGCTTTCGAGTTTCCTAAATTTTACAATTTGGAAATAACCCATGAATCTTGTAATCGTTGAATCTCCTAATAAATGTTCGAAAATTGGAAGTTTTTTAGGTTCTGATTTTAAAGTTGTGGCTAGTGTTGGCCATGTTCGAGATCTACCAAGAAAAGGCTTAGGAATTGATATAGCCAATGATTTTGAAATGGAATATTCATTTATTCCTGATGCCAAAGTAAATGACAGGACTTTTGACGGTGGCGAAAAGCGCATTGAAAAAATAAAAGCCATTTTGAGTAAAGCAGACAAGATCTATTTAGCTACCGATCCAGATCGGGAAGGTGAAGCTATTTCATGGCATTTAAAAGAATGTTTGGGTTTGGAAGATGGTCAATTTGAAAGAATAGAGTTTAATGAGCTTTCAGAAAAAGCTATTAAAGAAGCCGTCAATAATGGTCGTGGTTTAGATTATCTGCTTGTATATGCACAGGAAGCGCGTAGGGCTTTAGATCGTCTGGTGGGCTATCTGGTTTCTCCTATTATATCTAACATTATGGGACAGCCTTCATCTGCGGGGCGGGTACAATCTCCTGCCGTTTTAATCGTTGTTCTTAGAGAAATTGAAATACAAAAATTCAAAGTTACTAACCATTTTGGCATTAATTTGAATTTTGATAAAGATCCTAAAAAGTGGATCTCCCAATGGGTTACTACTGATTTTGTAACTGAAGATCAGCCCTATATTTTAGATCGAGCTTTAGCTGAAGAAGTTGCAAAAACGAAGAAAGTTAAAGTTTTGAATTGCACTGAAAAAACAGAATATTCAAATGCACCATCACCTTTCTCTACAGCATTACTATTACAGGCTGCCAGTGTAGCGTTAGGGCTTAGTCCACAGCAAACAACCAAAGCGGCACAGGCGTTATTTGAACAGGGTGCAATTACTTACATTCGGACGGATGGCTTAAATATTGCGGATGAAAGTGTAGAAGAAATTTTTACTTATGCTAATGAACATCAATTTTCTTTACCTGAGAAGCCTAATAAATTTAAGGAAAAAGATGGGGCGCAAAATGCCCATGAAGCAATTCGACCTGTCCATATAGCTGATAAAGAGCTAGGTAAGACACCAGAACAAAAAGCCCTATATCAATTGATCTGGGAACGTACCCTTTCAAGCCAATTGGCTAAAGCCGAATATAAAGCAGTTACTTTAGAATTATTGTCTGAAGATGGAAAATATAACTTCCATGCTAAAAGCCGTGAGCTAATAAAAAAAGGGTGGATGATCTTTGGTAAAGATTGCCTGAATGAAGATGAAAATGAGCCTTCAGGCATGGTGCCTGCCTTAGAAGTTGGTTCAGTAATTGATGTTGAAAGTGGTGAAGTTATCGCAAAGCAAACTAAGCCACCCAAACGCTATACAGAAGCTTCACTAATTAAGAAGTTGGAAAGTTGTGGAATTGGTCGCCCTTCGACTTATTCATCCATCATGGCCAATATTTTAAATAAAGGCTTTCTTGAAGTAGAAAAGAAAGTTTTAAAACCAACCAAGTTAGGTAATGATTTAATTAGTAGCCTGTTGAAAGCTAAGTTTAGTTTTCTGGATCTGAAATATTCAAAAGAGATGGAGTCGCAGCTTGATAAAATTGCATCTGGTGAAGCTTCATATAATTCGGTTGTTTCGGCTTTATATACTCAACTAGCCCAAGAGCTAAAAACGGCTTCACAACTAAAAGCTTTAAATGCACTACCTTGTCCAAAATGTAAAAGTCAGTTAAAGAAGTTCAAGAATACTAAAACAAACAATTTTTTTTGGATCTGTAGCAATCAGGAATGTAAGCACTCGATGGATGACCACAAGGGTCAGCCAGTCGAAAAGGTTATTCATTCATGTCCTCAATGTAAAACAGGTCGCTTAAATAAATTTCAAAACTCCCAGACTAAAGAATTCTTTTGGATCTGCAACGATCAAGAATGTAAGCACTCTATGAATGACAATAAAGGTCAGCCAATAGAGAAGATCAAATATCCTTGCCCTAAATGTTCAACGCCATTATTTAGATCCAAAAAAGAAGGTAAAGATCCGATTTGGTTCTGTCCTAATCGGGAAACAGATTGCAAAGTCTTTTTGCCTGAACTGAATAAAAAGCCCCTCCTTGAAGTTTATTCATGTCCTCAATGTGCCAGTGATTTAAGACGGATCAATGGGGCAAATGGCTATTTTTGGGGGTGTACCAACTATAAAAATGGATGCTCCGCTACTTATCCAGATCAAAAAGGTAAGCCAAAATTTGAGGTGAAAAAGTAATGATTGATTTCGTAGTTTTGGCACAACAATGTGCGCCACAAGTTGATGTAAATATTGCGTCTGCAATTGTTAAATCTGAATCCTCATTTAATCCTTTTGCGATAGGGGTTAATCGTGCCGCAGGTCTTAAAAAACAGCCTACTAGCTATGATGAAGCTGTATCTGTGGCCAAAAGATTAATTAGCCAGGGAAGAAATATTGATGTTGGTTTTGCTCAAATTAACAGTGCCAATTTCAAAAGACTAAATCTTAGTGTCGAACAAGTTTTTGATCCCTGCAATAATCTAAACGCAATGCAAGTTATCTTTAATGACTGCCGAAATAGAGCAAAAGGTAAAGATATTTATAAAGCTATGTCTTGCTATAACACTGGCAATCATGCAGCAGGGTTCAGAAATGGATACGTTGCTAAGGTATCAAGAAATTTGAATTATTTTACTCATGGCTCACTGAGTACCATGCCTGTAAAATTTAATCCTCCCACAACTCCTATGAATAGCTCTGAACAGCTTGCATATTTTGCTGCTAATGCAGATATGCCTAATTCCAATGGATATACAGAAAATACAGATCTTCAAAGCCTTCCAGTAGTGGAAAAACGGCCTTCATTTTTTTTAACTAATGGCGCAGAATTTAAAGAAAAAGAAAAAAGTTATAAATCTTCTATGATTTTTTAAAATATTTTCAAAAAGTTTAAAACTTAGTGTAATATATTAAATATTGAGTACCAATTAATAATATTTGTTTTTCCAAAAATATTATTATTGGTACTTAACACGCTAGGTTTTAATTGCTTCTTGGAGAAAATAATGACGGCAAAACAAACGCAAATAACAACGACTAAAACGACTGGTATCAAAGCAAGCGTAATGATGTTGTTTATGACGTTAATCACAAGTCCTGCTTTTGCTCAAATCTCAAAAGTTAATACGGTTATGGCTAATGTTCAGTCTGTCTTGGCGGGTGTGGCTGTAACTGTATTTACCATCACTATTATGTGGGCTGGCTTTAAATTGGCTTGGCAACAAGCGAAGTGGTCAGACATTTCTAACATCGTTATCGGGGGCATTTTGGTAGGTGGTGCTGCGGGTATCGCTGCTTGGCTGATTAACTAATGTCGAATTTTTCTGATCCAATTTTCAGGGGTTGCACTCGTCCTGCCATGCTTTTTGGCGTTCCAATGTTGCCTTTTTTGTTGGTGACGGGGGTAGCAATTCTTTTAGCTGGTTGGTCTTTTTATCTACTTAGTGCCTATGTGACTTTATTTATAGCAGCTATTTATGTGCCTATTTACTTCTGGATGCGGGCAATAACAAAAGTAGATGACCAACGACTAAAGCAAGTATTGATGCGGTGGCGCATAAGAGGGAAACAGATCCAGAACCATCAAAAATGGGGAGCAATCTCATTTTCGCCACTTAAATTAAAGAAAAGGAAATAACAATATCATGCGTTCAAAACAGCAAGTTAAAGATAGCGCAAATGCTGAAGTCGCAATTTCAGACTATCTGCCGTTTGGTAATCATGTTTCCAACAATGTTATTAAGCTTAAAAATGGTGAATACATTGCTACATGGAAATTAGAAGGCATTTCGTTTGAAACAGTTGAAGCCGATATTATTAGAATCCGTAAAGAAGGATTAAATAATTTTTATCGTGCTTTAGGTGGCGGTCACTTTGCTGTTTGGACGCATAAGATTCGTAGGGGAGTTAATGAACGTCTAAATGGCGTTTATGAAAATGATTTTATTGCTGATTTTAATGAAAGATATTATCAGCAGTTTCAGGGTGAAAAGAATAAACAGATGGCTACTGAATTGTATTTAACAATTCTTTATCGTCCTGAAATTTCCAGATTAACAAAGATTTTTAAGAGTAAAGCTAGTCGTGATCCAGTAGCCCTGAAAAAGCAGATTAAGCGGGATCTCGATATTTTGGATGATGTAGCCAAACAGGTTGAAGCAAGTCTATATCACTACAATCCAGAACGTCTGGCGACCTATACCAAGAAAGGTTTTGTCTACTCGGAAATGTGTAATCTGCTTGGTTTCTTAACTAATGGAGTTTGGGAAGAAATCCCTTTAAGACAGGCTAATCTTGATCAATATATTCCAAGTAGTCGCTTGTTCTTTGGTGACAAAAACGGCTATTTACAGATCAAACATCCTGAAGCGCAAAAATATGTAGGCTTTCTGGATATTCAAGAATTTCCACGTTTATCAGAATCAGGAATGTGCAATTCCATCCTGTATGGAAACTATGAATACATTGAAACTCAAAGTTTCACGGTTTATGGCAAGCGTGATGCTGTAGATAAATTAAAAACAATTAAAGGCCAACTAAATTCTGTAGAGGACGTTTCAGATCAAGAGATTCGTGATATTGATCTGGCTATGAGTGAAGCTAATAGCGGGAATTTTCAGTTAGGCGAATATCACTATACGCTTGCGATTTTTGGCGATTCACCAAATCAAGTTGCTCTAAATGTTTCGAGTGCCAGAACTGCTTTATCAGATGAAGCAGGTTTTAAAATGGCTGTTATTGACACTGTTCCTGAATGTGCATGGTTCTCGCAATTAGCAGGTAACTTTAATATGCGTCCAAGAGAAGCATATCTCACAAGCCTAAATTTTTCTGCTTTAAGCCCTTTTCATAACTTCGCAAGAGGTAAGCGGGACGGCAATCCTTGGGGTGAAGCACTAGCTTTATTTAAAACTCCAAGTGGCCAACCATTTTACTTTAATCATCATGTTAGCCCAGATAAGCAAGATTCTACAGATGACAAGATGCCAGGTAATACGTGTGTCATTGGAACAACTGGTGTGGGTAAAACAACCCTAGTCATGGCCATGATGATGTTTGCTTGCAAGTATAAAAATCTGAAGGGTGTTTTCTTTGATAAAGATAGGGGCGCAGAGATTGGTATTAGACGGATAGGGGGTCAATACTATGCTTTAGAGCGTGGTGTACCAACTGGCTTTAATCCGTTGCAGCTACCCCCCACAGAAACAAATATTCAGTTTGTAGAAAAGCTTGTAAAAATTCTGGTAGGTGGTGTTCGTAATGCTGCCGAAGATCTGGAAATCAGTCAGGCTGTCCGTACCATTATGCGTGATGATATGCCGTTAGAACTTCGCAGACTTTCAGCTCTATATATGAATTTAAGGGTGACTGGTGGCGGTGATTCATTACAAGACCGCTTAACTAAATGGTGTAAGTCTGGCGATCATGAAGGGAATTTATCGTGGGTATTCGATAACCCTTATGACACTCAAGACTTTTCTCAAGCCAAAATGCCAATTTTCGGTTATGACTACACGGAATTTTTGGATGATCCAGAAGTCCGTACACCAATCATGGCCTATCTATTGCACATCACAGATTCCTTGATTGATGGTAATCCGTTCATTTACTGGATGGACGAGTTTTGGAAGCCATTAACAGATGAATATTTCAAAGACTTTGCCAAAGATAAGCAAAAAACTATTCGTAAATTGAATGGTCTAGGTGTGTTTATGACGCAATCGCCAAGTGACGTTTTAGATTCTGACATTGGTAAAACAATGGTTGAGCAAAGCGTTACTCAAATCTTTTTACCGAACCCTCGCGCTGATTACGATGACTATGTAAAAGGCTTTAAAGTCACTCCGCAAGAATTTGAAATTATTAAAGAGCTAGAAGAAAACTCACGCATGTTCCTAGTTAAACAAGGTAGCCGATCCGCACTTTGTAAGATGGATCTAGGCGAAATGCGTGACGTTTTACAGATCATTTCTGGATCAAAAGATAATGTTGAATTACTCGAAAATATCATAAGTGAAGTTGGTGAAGATCCTGATATTTGGGGTGATATTTTCTTACAACGTGTTGCAGACCGTAAAAAATTAATTTCAGAAAAAGGAGTGTCTTAGTCATGACTAAGTTTTTAGTAGTTTCAAGCTTGTTAGTTATTTCTACTTTAACAACTGCATGTTCCGATGATAAGGAACAGGTTAAACAGCTAAAAGAAGAAGTGAAGGCTGAACAACAATTGAAACCTCAAGATTTAACTGCTGCACAGCAAGAAGAATTGAAAGAGCGCAAAGCAAGAGCATCACAAAAGGGGAATATCCTTGATGGATATGATCCTTCTGTACCCCCAAAACCAACAAAACCAGATACTAAAAAGGGTTCGGGAAATATCCTCGATGGATATAACCCAGATTCAAAATAATTAAGGATTTATAGGGGGTTGCAATGGCAATTATTACTACATTAGAAACAAAAATTGATTCTTTATTAGCAAGTTACGTTACAGGTGTTAGTAGTAATATTGCTTCTGCAATTGTTCCTATAGCTTTGACTGCTGCAACAATTTATATACTGATTATTGGCTACAACATTGCGACTGGCGCACAAGAGGATTCCATTTATACCGCTTTATGGAAGTTTTTTAAGATAGCTTTTGTTGGTGGAATTGCTTTAAGTGCAGGGGTTTATCAGTCCTTTGTAGTTGAAGCCATTAACGGACTGACCATAGGTTTAATTCAGATTGTTAGTCCAGGTGGTGAAACTTCGCTAGGTGCTTTACTGGATCAGGTAAGTGTGCCGTGGGGTGAATTAATCCAGAAATTAGGTGAAGAAGCTCAATCAGCTTCTGGTGTTTTCCCTGATATTGGCTTGTATTTATCTGCTGGTATTGTTTCTGCTGCTCAATTCTTATTGTTCTTTATTGGTACTGGTCTATATCTACTGGCAAAAATTAGTTTGCAACTTTGTTTAGGCGTTGGTCCCATATTCATTCTGTGTGCGATGTTCCCTGCTACACAAAAATATTTTGAAAGTTGGCTTTCCCAGACACTTAGCTATGTTTTCACAATAGGCTTTATCACAGCAATTATCAGTATGCTCTTTGCCTTCGTTTCAGGCATGTGTACGCAAATCACAAATAACTTTGATGCGGGTGACATTCTTACTTCAGTAGTTTCTCTCTGTATTGTTGCGGGAATTCTTGTAGTGATTATGTGGAACATTCCAACAATGGCTTCAGCCATAACAGGTGGGGCGGGTGTTCAAGGTGTTGGTCGTGCTGTAGCTCAAGCTATGACTAAAGGCAGTGGAGGAAGTAACTCTAAATCTGATAGCTCATCAGCTACTTCTACGACTGGTGGAAGTGTTCAAGGGAATTCTAGCAGCTCTAATAATTCCAATAGCTCCACTACGGGAGGATCTAAGCCGTTATATCAACGACACACTCTTTCTAACCTCAAAAGAAACAAATAGGAATTTTTCTAATGAAAAAACAATTGTTAGCTTTGGGTTTAGGTTCATCTTTATTCATTAGTGGTCAAGCCAATGCTACAGGTATTCCTGTCATTGACGGTGCTAACCTTGTTCAAGCCGTTCAAAATGTGGTGGCTTGGGGTGAGCAATACAATCAGATGGTGAACCAGATCCAACAGGCAAAACAGCAATACGATTCAATCACTGGTATTCGTGGTTTCGGTGATGCTGTTAATAATCCATATCTTAATGATGTGATTCCAAGTGATGTTGCTGATATTTATAGAGGCATCCAAGAAGGTGGTGTCAATGGAATGACTTCAGCAGCTAGAAACATTCGTGATGCCACAATGGTTTATGACTGTACTTCTAGAACTGGCCAGAACTATAAAGCCTGTCAAGCTGCATTGAATAACAATGCACAAACACAGGCTTTAAATCAGAAAGCGTTAGGGGTTGCAGATCTGCGTACTGAGCAGATTGATAATCTGCGTAAACAGATCAATAACACTACTGATGCTAAAGCTATTGCTGAATTACAAGCTAGGATTCAAGCAGAACAGACACAAGTTGCTAATGATGCAAACCGAATTGCTTTGATGCAGGCACAAGCGCAAGCTCAAAAAGATGCAGCACAGCAACTTGAAATCGAAGGCCGTTTAAAACGTGCTGCTCAAAAGGGCAACATTCTTGACGGCTATACTGGTAACTAATCTTTTAAAAAAATACCCATTTCTTTTGAAATGGGTATTTTTTTTGCAATTTTTCAGAAAACATTGAATTATTAAAACCAAAATATATTATTTTGGTTTACGGTTTTTATATTTTTTGGCATACTTAGAGAAATAACTCTAATAGGGTCTATCGGGTCTATCATGAACAAACTTAAAAAAGTATCTGCTGCTGAAGAATCAAAAAGTTATGAAAAAGCTATGGATTGGGAAGCAGATATTAATGCGATACGTGCTAAGTCAGAACGTAAAGCTTGGACTGTTGCAAAAGTAGCGGTGGGCGTGGCTGTTTTAGAAGCTATAGGATTAGTCACATTAGCTCCGATGCGCCAAACTGTACCTGTTGTTTTTACAGTAGATAAAGCTCACGGAAATGTTGAATACGTGGGGGTTGTTGATGATCAGCAAGTGAAAGGCAAACAAGAATTAATTGATAAAAATAACATTACTCGCTATGTAACGGCTCGTGAGAGTTATTTCTATCCGTTATTGCAGCCAGACTATGATTTAGTCATGACTATGAGTAGTAATCAGGTAGGCAATGATTTTACTTCACTTTATGAAGGTGACAGTGCCAGAGATAAAAAATACGGCAAGCAATATGAATTAAAGGTCGATGTGATTTCTGTCCAGACTAATCAGGATGAAACAGGCTTTACCGCTAGTGTTCGCTTCACTAAGACTTTACATTCAGTCGAAGCTAATCGTGATGAACAGCCACAATATTATATTGCAAGTATTCGATATGAATATGCTCCGAACAATCTAAATAAACTGGTAGAAAAAGATCTAATTAAAAATCCATTCGGCTTTAAGGTCGTGGGCTATCGTGTCGATCCTGAATTATCTCCTAGCAAACCTGTAGCACAAGCTACGGTTGTTGAACCTAATCAGCGAGTTTATGTACCGATCCAACAAGGCGGGGCGGGTTCACAAGCTCAACAAGGCGGGGCGGCTGTTCAACAACAAGCTCCACAAGCTCAACAAGGAATGTAATAAAAGGATCATTACATGAAAAAATTAATTCTTGCTTTGGGCTTGGCTGTTAATGGAATCTCTTATGCAGCCATTACGCCTAAAGCTTTACCTACCGATTCACGCATTAGAACAATTAATTATGTTCCCAATGATGTTTATCGAATTACTGTTAAAAAAGGCACTGTAACCCGCATTGTATTGAGTGAAGGCGAAAGAATTTTAGAACGTGGTGCTGCTACTGGATACCCTTCAGATTGTGAAAAGGATGACACTAATTGGTGTATTTTTGCGGATACTGGATCAAATTTAGTATGGGTAAAGCCAAAGGATAAGGCTACTCGGAATAACTTAGAATTACGCACTAATAAGCGTGATTATAGTTTTGATTTTCAAGTTCTAAATAATGCAAAAGAAAAACCGATGTACCGTGTCGTTTTTAAATATCCACAAGAAGAAGAAGAAAAACGGAAACAGGAAGAAGCTCAACGCTATAACGCCTATGCAGCACAATTAAAAGAAGAAAACCAACTGACTGAATTTTTGGTTTTACAGCATCGTTTGGCCAATGCCGCACCAATCCCTAAAAACTGGAATTACCGTCAATCTGCAAACAGCAAAGGAAAGCATTTTGTTCCAGAAATGCTATTTGATGACGGACGTTTTACTTATATGCGATTCAAAGGAAATACAGATATTCCAGTCGTATTTATTGAAGGTACAGAAGGGGAAGAAAAAGTTAATTTCCACATCAGTAAAGAAGATCCAAAACTCTTAATTGTTGAAGCTCTAGCTAAAAAATTTGTTTTACGTCAAGGGAAAGGCGTAGTGAGTATTTTCAATGAATCTTATGATCCTGTGGGTGTCGCTCCTCAAGATGGCACTACTGTAGATGGTGTTAAGCGTGTCATTACTGGGGATATGAACTAATGAATATTAATGATGAAAAACCATTAAATGATCAACAAGCTCCTGATCAACAATTTGACGATTCAGAAAATGGCATTGTGTCTGTAAATGAGCGTGGGGATCAGGAAGATGGAAAAGGTAAAAAAATAGCGTTTATTGCAGTTATGGCGGTGCTTTTTACGGTTCTAGCTGTCTTTGCCTATAACTTTTTTTCAGATAGTAGTGATGCTGAAGAAGCAGCCCAATTAAAAGATAATCAGATAGATCCAAGCTTAGATGCTTCAACTAAAAGACGGGATTTTACTAATACTGATCCTGTTCCAATGGATGCAAATCAAAATGCTCAATTTCAAAGCCTGGACACATGCCAAGATCAAAGTATTCCTAGACAGCTAACGGACAATAACGGCAATGCTTTAACCTATAACGGTATGTTGGTTTTTCAATGCCAGAATGGTCAGCAGATTTTAAGACAATCTGAAGCTGCGCCAGTAGTTGAGCAACAAGTAAATCAACAACCTGTAGTGATTCAGCCACAGCCACAACAACAAGCTCAATATGTACCTTTAAACAACGGTAGCCGTTACGGTGGCGGGATCTTCGTGAATCCTTCGCAACAGGGCGGGGCGGTTGGCCAACCATCTAGCACGAATCATCAATCAGCTTATAACCAAGTCACAGGCATGATGCGTCAGTATGAACAGGATCAGAACAATAATAGCCGTTCTGGTAGCTTCTCTGGATCTGGTCTGATGTCTTTAGCGCATGATGATGAACCTATGCAGCAGCAACAACCACAACAAGCCACTACTAACATGGCTAGTCCTTCCTCTAATAAAGTTCAGGCTCGTTTTATCGGGGATCGAAATTACTTAATTGCTAAAGGTCGTGTAATACGTTGCAACCTGTCAGTTAAAGTCGTTTCAGAAATTGGCGGGATGGCTTCATGTGTTCTTCCACAACCTGTTTATTCCGACAATGGTCGTGTAGTCCTTGCTGAAGCAGGATCTGAAGTCATTGGAGAATATAAAAGTATTGCAGCACAAGGGCAAAGACGTTTAGGGATCATTTGGTCACGCTTAAAAACTCCGCATGGTGTTGTTGTCGATATTGATTCTCCAGCAGCAGACCATTTAGGAACAGGAGGTTTAAGTGGTCGAGTGGATAACCGTTGGGGCGCACGTATCGGTGCAGCGTTTATGCTTTCTTTAGTTCAAGACGCTATTGCTTACGGTATTTCTAAAGAAACAGGCGGGAACAATAGCACTCCTTACATGCTTCAAAACACTTCAGACATGGGTAAATCAATGGCTGAAACAGTGTTGAATGAAACAATCAATATCAAGCCAACAATTTATAAAAATCAGGGTGATGTAGCTTCAATTTACGTGGCCAAAGATATTGATTTCAGAGGTGTGTATGAACTCCGCGCAAAATAATGTTTTAAGCAAGGATGTAATGGTTAGACAGCTATTACTTCCATTAGAAAAATTCTTAAAAACTAAAGGGGTGACTGAAATTGCAATTAATGCACCTAACGAAGTCTGGACGGAATCTAATAAAGGATGGGAAAAGCATTCTGTAAATCTGGAAATGGGGCAAATAACAGCTTTAGCTAATGTTATTGCTACCTATACCAATCAACGGATTGGCCAAGAAAACCCTATATTGTCTGCTCAATTGCCTGATGGAGAGCGTATTCAGATTGTTCTACCGCCAGCCATTGAAAATGGAACGGTATCAATGACAATCCGTATTCCTGACGAGTCAAACCGATCATTTCAGGAATATAAAGATCAAGGTTTCTTTGATCACTTCAGATATGGAAAATCTAAAGAATTTGATCAGTTTAAACCTGTACTACGTGCTGAAGATATTAAGCTAGTCCAGTTATTAGAAAACAAAGATCTTGAAGGGTTTTTTAAATTCGCTGTTCAATGTAAGAAAAATATTGCCGTTGTTGGCGATACTGGATCTGGTAAAACTACTTTCATGAAAGCAATTTGTCAGTACATTCCTAAAGATGAACGTCTTGTCACTATTGAAGATGTACGTGAACTTTTTGTTCCTCATGAGAATAAGGTTCACTTATTGTATTCCAAAGGCGGGCAAGGTAAAGCTAAGGTAACTCCATCTGATCTGATCGCTAGTAATATGCGTATGAAGCCAGACCGTGTACTACTTGCGGAATTACGAGGTGGAGAAGCTTTTGACTTCCTAAAATTGCTTACAACTGGCCACAGTGGATCTATCACAAGTTATCACGCTGAAAGCTGTTCACTGGCCTATGATCGCTATGTTTTTATGTGCAAAGAACATGAGCAAGCAAATATTTATGATGCCACTACACTGAAGGAATTAGTTGCTTTAACAATTGATATTATTGTTCATGTTGAAGTGAAGAAAAAATATGATGATGAAAGTAATTTAATAGGTAAAGAACGCTTTATCTCTGAAATCAAATTTGATCCTGTGTCTAAAGTTAAAGCTCAATTTGGAGATGCAGAAATCATTGTCGGGGATCGGGCATGAATAAAAAAATCCTGATTCTTCTCCTTGCTCTTTTTTTAGCGGTTATTGGTTTCTTTATAGCTAAGTATTTGGCCGGTGTTCTTTATTACTTATCCAATAAAACCAATCCATTTCCTGAAGTAAACCTTTCGACTTGGGGCTATTATTGGGATTTATATGCACAGAATGCCCCTGCACAAAAGAAAAAGCTGCAAGGTGGCTTGGTCGCTGCAATATTTATTACCTTTGTTCTCCCTGCCTTAATCATTGCTAGTCTGTTTAATAAAAAACAGTCACTACACGGTGATGCTCGATTTGCCACAACGAAAGAAATTCAAAAATCTGGATTAATGGGAAATAAGGGAATCTTAGTAGGGAAATATCACAATAAGTATTTGATGCTTGGCGGTCAGCAATTTGTACTTCTCGCTGCTCCGACACGAAGCGGTAAAGGTGTGGCGATTGTTATTCCTAACCTATTGAACTATTCGGATAGTGTAGTTGTACTGGATCTGAAGCTTGAAAACTTCCTTTTGACTTCAAAATTTCGAGCTAAAAATGGTCAGAAAGTTTATCTATTCAGCCCATTTTCTGAAGATCTGAAATCTCATAAGTGGAATCCATTCGATACAGTTAGTCATGACGAAAATTTTAGAGTAGGTGAAATTCTTTCTATCGGGCGAAGTTTTTACCCTGTGACTGGTGATGCTAAAACCGATTTCTGGAATGACAATGCTAATAACTTATTTCTTGGACTAGCTTTATATCTATTTGAAACTAAAGATCTACCTGTAACTGTAGGCGAAATTTTAAGACAGAGTTCAGGTAAAGGTAAGCCAATTCAGGATCATATTAGATCTATTATTGATGAAAGAGCGCAAAATGATAAACCGCTTAGTGATACTTGCCTAGATGCTTTAAACCGTTTTTTAAGTTCACCAGACAATACGCTTGGTAACATCATTTCTACTTTTACCTCACCTTTAACGATTTTTGCGAACCCGATTGTGGACGCTGCAACTTCATCAAGTGACTTTAAACTTGAAGATGTACGCAGACAAAGAATGTCTATTTATTTTGGTGTTCAACCTAACCGCTTAGGAGATGCTAAAAACTTAATCAATCTGTTTTATTCACTCTTAATTGATGTGAATCTAAAAACACTGCCACAACAAGATTCATCTTTGAAATACCAGTGCCTAGTTGTGAATGATGAAGCAACGGCTGTCGGTAAAGTAGCGAAAATTGCAGACGCTAACTCATTTATTGCGGGCTATAACATTCGTTTATTAACAATTATTCAGTCTATTGGCCAGTTAGAGGACGTTTATAAAACTCAAACTAGGGGGCTTGTAACTAACCATGCTTTGCAAATCGTTTACCCGCCTAGAGAGCAACGAGATGCTAATGAATATAGTGAAATGCTTGGCTATTTCACTTTCAAAGCAAAATCTAAGGGCCAAAGCCGTTCTATGGCATGGGGGCAAGGTGGCTCTAATTCAGAAAATGAATCAGATCAAAGACGAGCTTTAATGCTCCCTCAAGAGCTAAAAGAATTGTCGCAAGATAAAGAAATTATCTTTATGGAAAATACAAAACCTATCATGTGTGAAAAGGCTAAGTATTTTAATGACAGTGCTTTTGTGGATCGCCTAAAGTCCGTTTCTCCTAGCATGAAAGCAATTAAAGGTTTTCCAACTCACAAACAATTAGAAAAAATTGCCTTTGAGGATCTGGAACTTTCAATTCCTATTCCTGATTTAGACGTAAAGCTGCATAAGGCAAAAATTGAAAAACGTATAGCTGCAATTACTACAGTAGAACAGGCTGAACAAATAGATATTTCTAGCTTGGTGATCCCTGAATTTACGTTAGATAAAACAGTCTTTGAAGATCCAGAAAATCCAAAACCTGAAGAATGTCTGCACGTTGTAGATCAATTTTTTGGGATGGTTCAATGGGAAGAAGATCCTGAAACGCAAAGTATTGTTGATGACTTCTTTAGCCAGGTGAAAGCTAATGCTGAAGATGAACCAGAACAAATGGACAACCTAGTTGCAGCAGATGAATCAGATCCTCTAACCATGATTGCGGAATTGGAAAACCTAGTTGCGGTGGACAAAGATCAACAGGACAACCTAGTTGCAGCAGATGAATCAGATCCTCTAACCATGATTGCGGAATTGGAAAACCTAGTTGCGGTGGACGAAGATCAACAGGACAACCTAGTTGCAGCAGATGAATCAGATGAATCAGATCCTCTAACCATGATTGCAGAATTGGAAAACCTAGTTGCGGTGGACGAAGATCAACAGGACAACCTAGTTGCAGCAGATGAATCAGATCCTCTAACCATGATTGCGGAATTGGAAAACCTAGTTGCGGTGGATGAAGATCAACAGGACAACCTAGTTGCAGCAGATGAATCAGATCCTCTAACCATGATTGCGGAATTGGAAAACCTAGTTGCGGTGGATGAAGATCAACAGGACAACCTAGTTGCAGCAGATGAATCAGATGAATCAGATCCTCTAACCATGATTGCGGAATTGGAAAACCTAGTTGCGGTGGACGAAGATCAACAGGACAACCTAGTTGCAGCAGATGAATCAGATCCTCTAACCATGATTGCAGAATTGGAAAACCTAGAGGACAGCCTATTTGTACTTGGTGTCACTAAATTTAGTCATGACGAAGCCGAACATATTATTGATACGTTTTTTAATTGTGCTGAATCTGAATCTGAATTTGCATTTGATGAAGATCAACAAGACAACCTAAATGCAGTCGATAAAGGTCAAAACGAATCTATAGAAAATTCAGATATTGATGACATTTATCAGGCATTTTCAAACAACTTAAATTCTAAATAAGGAAAGTATTATGAAAAAAATCTCTCTTACATTGATCAGCCTTGCTCTATCTTTTTCAGTTGTGGGCTGTACTTCAAATAAAGCTGTGAACAGTCCTAATGGGTTTTCATCTAAAGAAGTTAATCAACCTGACACTGTGAAAAACTATATGCAAAGCATAGCTGTATATCAGCAAAATAAAGATTTAAGCACTGAAACTGAAAGACAAATTGTACTTCTAACAGATAAATATATTCAAACTAAAATGATTATTGACGAAGCAGCACGTCGCCAAAATATTTCTACTCAATAAGGACTTGATCATGACTGAAGCAAACAAGGTCGATAACCCTAGTTTTAATACAGAACAAACAGGCTATACCAAACTTGGCCAGACGTTAGAAACGAATCAAGCTGAAGTTAATTCAATTGAAAAAGCTGAAAATATAGATATTTCAAAAAGCTCAAAAGGTATTAATCAAGATACTGAAGAAACTAAGATAACTGATACTAAAAAGCTAAAAGCTGATGACAGTAAAGAATCAAGTGAAGAAGGCATACCTAAAGCATTGCTCAATAAATATTATGTGGTAGATGACAAGTATCACTTTAAAGGCAATCCTGAAAAAGTAGCTTTTGAAGATTCTGGAAAAGCATTAAAAACTACAATTGATGATAAGCATATAGCTGCTTCAATGGTGGAAGTGGCACAAGCTAAAAAATGGGAAACAATACAGGTTAAAGGCTCGGACGAATTTAAACGGAATGTATGGCTTGAAGCTTCAATGAAGGGCATGACTGTAAAGGGTTATGAACCTCGTGATATTGATCTAGCTTTGCTCAATGATATGAAAAAAGAACAAGGTAAAGAGGTAGTTCACAATACTATTAAAAAAGGTACTGAACGCCAGAAAGAAAAGCCTTTAAATAATCAGGAAAAAGTAGATCCAGCACAGGAACGCAAAGAAAAGCTTAATAACCTGTCAGAACAGGAAAAAGCTTTACTGACAGTTTTTGATAAAAAAATGAAAGCTGACGGTTTCACAGAAAAGCAGCGCACAGCCAGTATGGACATTGCAATTGAACAGCTTAATCAGAAAAAAATGCACGTTGGAAAATTAGTAGATCATGGTGCAGCACCTTATAAGCATGATCCTAAAAATAGCAGCAGCTACTACGCCACTATTGAAAATAGTAAAGGTGAAAAAAATACAATCTGGGCTAAAGATCTGGAACGTACTTTGAAAGAACAAAATATCATTAAGAATGATGATATTGTCCTGACCTATAAAGGGTCTAACAAAGTCGAAGTGAATACTAAAGAAATTGATCCTAAAACAGGACTGTCTACGGGCGCAAGAGTTCAAACACTGGCAAATCAAGGGAAGTGGGAAGCCCAAAGCTTGAGTAAATTGAAAGAAACAACTGAAAAAGCTCTAACCAAAAATGATAAAACTAAGCTTCAGATTCAACATAATGCCGACATTCAAAATCAGAAATTTCATAAGCCAAAATTAACGGCTTATGATGCCAATGCTCCAAAACAACCGCCAGTACAGCAGCCACAAGTTAAAACTCAAGAGAGAAATAAAAATAAAGATATATCCCGATAATCTAGGTCACGAAAACACCCATTAAGGGTGTTTTTTTATATCTCGCTATTGGGTCAAATGGGAGTTGTTCATTTTCTGCGGTCGCCATTTAAAAAGCACAGCTTTTTAAAGCTCGCTTGAAAATCAAACGGTAATCAAGGAATGGAAAATTTAACTTATTGCGTCAGTTCGTAAAGTAGACACTTTACTCTGATATGTCTGCTATGGATCTGCATTAGATAGGTAGAATAGATGCCTGGACAAACGCTGCAGCTTGCAGCAATTGTCCAAGCATCGGGATTAGACGTTTTAGAGATTATGGACCAGACAATAACATTGGCAGTCCATAATCTACTAAAACTAATAGAAGGTTAAACTTTGGATATTGCTTGTATTGTCCACCTGTGGACTATATAATCAAATTTAATTTGATTAAGGACGGCATATAATGACAAATGCAGATTTTAAACTGCTAGTTGAATCATTGGGGTTCTATAACGCTGAAGCGGTACGGGATTATTTCAAAGCTATAGGCTTTAATGAATCTATTAACGTCCGACCAATTCAATATTGGTTAAATGGTAAGAGTGTAGCTCTCAATATGCCAATTCCAGACGATGTGGTTGAACATTTTAAGCAGCTTGAACAAATGAAAATTGAGTTATCAGGCCAAGAAAAATACAAGAAAAATAGCTTTCTCTACAAAGATAAATATCTAATGTGGGAAAAATTCCCTGAATTAAATGGGCTGCCTAGCACGTACCTTAATCAACTAATGATTCTGGTGAATATGCTGCATGGTTATAGAGAAATGCAGTATTGTACAAGCTACTAAGGATCATTGAATGAAAAATCAGGATCTTGCTATTGTAGAGCTAATTAGCAAACGCAATAAAATTGTCTATACGATCTGCGGATTATTAGTCTTACTAACAGCGTTATCTTTTGCCAGATACTTTCTGAATTTTAGTGTTCTGTATTTTTTAATTTTGCTTATTCCATTTTTTGCTCTTATGTATTGGATGATTAGGATCACCGAAGATATAAAAGTAAGAAAGCAGGAATCTATCGCAAAAACAGAAAGACTATGCAGTGATGTTCAGTGAAGTTTGTAGCTTTGAGCTATACTCTAAAGTTACATTATTTCTCTTACAGGTAAGACTGTAGACTTGCACTTGGAGCTTTCAACTTCACTAAATAGCCCGATAAGCCTAGGTCGAGAAAGTCTTTACAAAGCTCTTTCCGGTGAGGGTTAAACTTAGTTTCGATACTGTTATCAAAGTTGTAAAAGCACTTAGTTTACGGCAAGCAATTTAACATTGGATGTAATTATAAATATTATCTAAATAAGCTGCAATTTCATCCACTGTGGCTCTCGCAGTCCTTGAAACACCCACCAGTGTCGCTGAACCAGGTCCGGTCCACTCACCATATCCTACTAACCATAGGTTGGATTGTTTGACTGCTCGTGTTCCTTCAACAAGTATCGTATTATTTTCCTCTACTATTCCAAGTGGCTTTAAATGGCTTAAAGTCGCTTTAAATCCAGTACACCAAATCACTGCATTAACCTGTTGAAAAGATCCATCTTCCCAAATCACGCCATTTTCTGTAAAAGCCGAAAATGGGCGCTCACTATGTAAAACTCCTCGTGCACGTGCATCTTTGACTGAATCAATCATGACAATATCACCCAGACCGCCAACAGGCTGATCTATTGTACGGCCTTCTAATTGTGCCTTTAAACGCTCTGTCGCACGTAAAAACAGTACACGGCCATCAACATCATCTGCTAAAAATTGAGGAGGTGTTGGCGTGATCCAAAGAGTGTCTGCCACTTGGGAAACTTCAGCCAAAATTTGTGCTCCAGAATTTCCACCACCGACTATCATTACGTGCTTATCTTTAAAAAGTTCTGCATTTTGATAATGGGCGGAGTGTAATTGCAGACCTTTGAAATTTTCTTGGCCAGGGTAAGATGGGATATAAGGATGACTCCAGGTGCCCGTTGCACTGATTACAGCCTTGGCTCTCCATGTCTGTTCACCTGCATGCACACTCAATACTTCTCCTTCGCTTTTGACGTGATCAACATATACAGGACGAATAATCGGAAATTGATAACGCTGCTCATATTGCTGCAAGTATTCAATAACTTCTTTCTTGGTCGGATACGTTTGTTCTGTATTCGGCATAACCCAACCAGGTAAGGAACTCCAGCTATTCGGTGAAAACAGACGCAAAGAATTCCAAGCATGTAACCAGGCTCCACCTGCTTGATTTTGATCATCTAAAATAATAAATGGTATTTTTTTTCGCTTTAAAAAATAAGCTGTAGATAAAGCTGCCTGTCCACCACCGATAATGATGACATCAGTTTCCGTCTGTTTCTGATTCAAAGCCTTTTCCCCTTTTATTTTTTCTTTAATATAAAAACCCAATCCTGAAGACTGGGCTTTTACAATATTCACTATATTTTTATGACAACATCAAAATCAACTTAAACTATCAAGATATTTTTCAGCATCTAATGCAGCCATACAACCAGAGCCTGCTGAAGTAATCGCTTGGCGATAAACTGAATCAGCCACATCACCGGCAGCGAATACACCTGGCACTGAAGTAGCAGTGGCATTCCCCGCTGTTCCGCTTTGGATCTGAATATAGCCATCACGTAACTCAAGTTGCGCTGAAAACATCTCAGTATTTGGTTTGTGACCAATTGCCACGAATAAACCCTGTACCTCAATATCTTGCTTTGATCCATCTACAGTGGATTTTAAACGCACTCCAGTTACTCCGGTGTTATCGCCTAACACTTCATCCACTTGATTGTTCCAAAGAATGCTAATTTTGCCTTCTTTCTGTTTTGCAAAAAGATGGTCTTGTAGAATTTTTTCAGAACGCAATGAAGCTCGGCGATGCACTAAAGTCACGTGAGCTGTAATATTAGACAGGTAAAGCGCCTCTTCAACCGCAGTGTTACCACCGCCTACAACCATCACCTTCTGGTTCTTATAGAAGAAACCGTCACAAGTTGCACAGGCACTTACACCTTGCCCCATGAATTTAGCTTCAGACTCAAGACCTAAGTATTGTGCCGTTGCACCTGTGGCAATAATCAGGGCATCACAGGTGAATTCTTCCATATCGCCTTTCAGCACGAATGGACGAACGCTTAAATCCACTTCACTGATATGGTCATAGACGATTTCGGTGCCAAAACGTTCCGTATGCGCTTGCATACGTTCCATGAGTGCGGGGCCTGTTAAACCTTCTGGATCACCCGGCCAGTTATCGACTTCAGTGGTCGTGGTTAATTGACCACCGAGTTGTAAGCCTGCAACTAAAGTGGGTTTAAGATTAGCCCGTGCTGCATATACCGCAGCGCTGTAACCCGCAGGACCTGAGCCAAGAATGATTAATTTAGAATGTCTCTTTTGCATTTAAGATCACCTAGCAGTTTACAAACTGCGCTGATTGACACGTTTAGATAATTCTTCAGCTGATTCCTTACGTTCTGAATAACGATCTGTCAGGTATTTGCTTTGTCCACGAGTCAGTAGGGTGAACTTAAATAACTCTTCCATCACATCCACAATCCGGTCATAGAAAGCCGAAGGTTTCATTCGTCCATCTTCTTCAAACTCCAAAAAAGCTTTTGGAACTGAAGACTGATTTGGAATGGTGATCATCCGCATCCACCGCCCCAAAATACGCATCTGGTTCAGGCTGTTAAATGACTGTGATCCGCCACTGACTTGCATCAAGGCAAGAGTTTTACCTTGGGTTGCACGGATTGCCCCTCCTGCCAGTGGAATCCAGTCGATTTGAGATTTAAAGATTGAACTCATAGAACCATGGCGTTCAGGTGAACACCAGACCATGCCTTCTGACCATGCTAAAAGCTCATGCAGTTCTTTTACTTTGGGATGCTCAGTATCCGCATCTTCTGGTAAAGGAAGCCCTTTAGGATGAAAGATTTTTATTTCCGCCCCAAAATGCTCAAGGATTCGACCGGCTTCAAGAACTGCAAGGCGACTGTAAGAACGTTCTCGATTAGAGCCATACAGCAGCAAAATTCGCGGAGGATGAGCAAGTTCTTTGGCTTGAACTTTTTCAAAGGTGGGTTGCTCAAGAAGATTTAGATCTACATTTGGGAGATTCATAGAGTTAGGCCTCTTTAAAAACTTTCTTTCTCAGCCAGAGTGAAACACTCACCAAGGCAATCAACACAGGAACTTCGACCAGTGGGCCAATAATCGTGGTAAAAGCAACAGGCGAAGCGATACCAAAAGTTGCAATCGCTACTGCAAGTGATAATTCAAAATTATTCCCCGCTGCGGTAAATGCAATTGCTGTGGTCTTAGGATAGTCATTGCCCATCCATTTACTCATAAAGAAGCTGATGAAGAACATTAAAACGAAGTAAATGGTTAAAGGAATCGCGATGCGTAAAACTTCAAGCGGAAGACTCACGACATCACCGCCTTTTAGGCTAAACATGGCCAGAATGGTGAACAGCAAAGCCATTAAACTCAGCGGACTGATTTTCGGAATGAACTTGGTTTCATACCATTCCACGCCTTTCTGTTTCACCAAAATCCATCGCGTTAAGAAACCTAATAAGAACGGAATACCAAGATAAACCAGAACAGCATGGGTGATGGTCCAGAAATCGACATTAATGACCTGCGAAGCGACACCAAAATAGGGTGGAAGGAAGGTCAGGAATAACCAGGCATAGGTACTGAAAAATAGAATCTGGAAGATGCTGTTAAAGGCAACTAATGCTGCAACATATTGATTATCACCACACGCCAAGCCATTCCACACCAGAACCATGGCAATACATCGAGCAAGACCGATCAGGATGACACCGGTCATATATTCTGGATAACTATGTAAAAATATGATTGCCAGGGCAAACATGAGTACTGGCGCGATCAGCCAGTTTTGTACTAAGGATAAAGTAAGGGTTTTCTTATCCTTAAACACTTGTGGCAAAGTCGCATAGTTCACTTTTGCCAGTGGTGGATACATCATTAGAATAAGACCAATCGCGATTGGAATATTCACTGAATCAATGCTTAATTTATCGAGTGCGACAGAAGCCTGAGGAAAGAAGTTTCCGATGGCAATGCCTAAGGCCATGGCAATAAAAATCCATAGCGTCAGGTTGCGATCTAAAAAAGATAAGCGTTTTTCAGACATTTCACTTACTCAACGTTCGAAATTTGATTAATTGCTGCAATCAATTCTGAGCGAGATAGTTTATCTACATTAAGTTTAAATAAAGCATCTAAGCGACGATTGATATGTTCAACAGTGCTCATAAAGGCTTTCATTTTTTCTTCTTTATTCACGTCTAAGTGTGAAGGATCAGCCAAGCCCCAATGTGCCTTGATTGCTCCACCCAAATAAAGTGGACATGCTTCTTGAGCAGCAGAATCACATACTGTGATCACAACATCAGGTTGATATTGTTCACAATCATTAATCGTTTTACTCCATAAACCTTCGGTAGATAATCTTAAGTTTTCAAGGGTTTCTAAAGTTAGCGGGTGAACTTGACCTGAAGGCTTACTCCCAGCGCTATAGGCTTTCCAACCTTCTGGTGCTCGGCTATTAAACAAAACTTCAGACAAAATGCTACGGCAGCTATTTCCAGTACATAAAAATAAAAATTTCATTGAATTACTCACAATAACTATTTACAGAAAGGGGGTGTTGATCATCCAGCTTTGATTGAGATTGAACCGTCTTCAAAATATCTAAAATTTCATAACACCAGTTGGCCAATTTTGGATTGATACTGTAGTAAACCCATTGGCCTTGTCTGCGATCTTGAAGTAGCCCTGAAGCACGTAAAAGGGCTAAATGTCTTGAAATTTTAGGTTGACTGAGTTGTAGTTTTTCAGTCAAATCACATACACATAGTTCTTTATTTTCAACAATTAATGTCACTATATTGAGACGTGTTTCATCTGATAAGCATTTAAAAAAATTAACTTGATCCATATAAGTCTCCTTCACATTCTTTCCATTCAAGAGATGAGAAAGTGCTATTTAATTCTTAGGCCATTTTCATCAATAATTTTTTCACCATCTTCTTTGCTAAATGCGCCTTTCTGAGGAAACGGGAGAATATCCAAAACAACTTCAGAAGGACGACACAAACGTGTACCTAAATCCGTAACAACGAATGGGCGGTTAATCAAAATAGGATGTTGAAGCATAAAATTTAAAAGCTGTTCATCAGACCAATCTTCCCGAACAATTTCTAAATCAGAATATGAAGGTACATTTTTACGAATTGCTTCTCTAACACTTAAACCAGCACTACGAATAAGTTCAATTAATTCTGCTTTCGAAGGTGGGGTAATTAGATATTCAATAACGATTGGTTCAATTCCTGCATTTTGAATTAAAGCTAAGGTATTCCTTGATGTACCACACTCAGGATTGTGATAAATCTTTATGGTCGAGAACATTTTGACTGACTCTGCTATTAGAAACTCAGATATATTTATATACGTATTTCCACATATATGCAAATACGTATATTGATTTTATTTAAATTACTTAATGTCAATAAATGTATATATATTCTTGCAAATTCTTATGAGTGAGAAAAAACTCGTTATTTAAATATGTAAATTTAGAGTGTACCCTAAAGTTACAATGTGAAAGTTCATGAAATTATGTATCATTTAAATGATTTTTAATCATAAGTAACATGTAACTTTAGTGTTAAAGATTTATAATTTACGAAATTGTTCATTTTTATCCAATTGGGGCGTGAAAAAGTGAAAGGCCAAAAAGTAGGGTATGTCCGGGTAAGTTCTGTCGAGCAAAACACTGGACGTCAACTTGAAGGAATTGAGGTCGACCGGATTTTTGTTGACCGTGCTTCAGGTAAAAATACTGACCGACCTAAATTTCAGGAAATGTTGAACTATGTCCGGGAAGGGGACAGGGTGATTGTACATTCAATGGATCGTTTTGCGCGAAGCCTAAAAGATTTGGTCACTGAAGTAGATAAACTGGTCAAACGAGGGATCGCCATCCAGTTTGTAAAAGAAAATATTACTTTTACAGCCGAATCCACCCCGATGGATAATTTGATGCTTCAAATGATGGGTGCTTTTGCACAGTTCGAACGTGAGATCATTTTAGAGCGGCAAAAGGAAGGAATAAAACTCGCCTCTGCTCAGGGGAAGTACAAAGGTCGGGTGCATAAACTAAAGCCTGACCAAGCTGAAGCTTTACGACAAGCATGGAAGGAGGGGAAGTATCCATCGAAAATGGCATTAGGGAAAGCTTTTGGGATTAGTCGTCAGGCGGTATACCGATATTTACAAGTTAGTGAATAGCTTATTGGGATTAGCAACTAAATTTAGTTTAACTTATAAAAATCATGAAACACTGTTCGAATTTTAAGCGTGGAACATGAATAATCAATAAAAAGCCGCTCTGGTGCCCTATATTCCAGAACGGCTTGCTTTAATATAATGATATTTAAAGAGAAATATCAAGCATTTCGTATAAGGTGTATTATGTTAATTTTAGAAATTCTAAAAAAGGGATAGTTTTTAACTATCCCTTTATCTTGTAAAAATTATCTTAGTAATAATACTGGTTTTGTAGAACTTGATAACAATTTGGTCGTCGTACTACCAATAAAAAACTGGCGTATCTTTGAATGACCATATGCACCAATCACAATCAT
>Ga0308160_10000906_pt1 | contig 46919 bp, 62 predicted proteins | sample PhyFR1_FD_201036 | JGI IMG/M metagenome (GOLD analysis project Ga0308160, IMG submission 201036) | Phyllosphere microbial communities from UC Gill Tract Community Farm, Albany, California, United States - DLSLF.R1 | ecosystem: Host-associated > Plants > Phyllosphere > Unclassified | place: USA...
AAGATGTTCTTTAAAATTCATAATTTTTTTCCTATAAGATAGAAAAAGTATAGTAACATTATTGAGAACTTTTTTAAAGCTTTTATTTCATTTTAACGTAAAATTCTGTCATATAAGTGCGATGTTCCTCAAATTCTTTTGTTCTTATTAGATACAATTTCTACATGCAAAGGAGACAGTGTTAAAAGTTCTTTTTTTTCTTTTTTTATTTTGGCTATTTTTACTTCATAAAGGAAATTTTCTTTATTTCCAAAATCACTACGAATATTACCAGGTATATTGCTATTAAAAGAAAAAAGTTCTTCTTTTTCTATTTTATTACATGCAATATTCAAATCTCCTTTAATGAAGCCTGGTAAATATATTAAAGAGGATAAATTATTAGACTGACAAGATAAGTTACCTTGAATTATTTTAGGGAGATATTCTAATGTAATTAATTTATTATTATCGCAGAAAAAAGATTTACCTAAAAATTCAGGGAAACCTTCTAAAGAAATTAATTTATTACTACTACAAAAGAAACACCCTTTTATATTTTTAGGAGAAGCTAATAATGAGATTAATTTATTTCTTTCACAGTTGAAATTCCCGTTAATTTTTTCAGGAGCATGTTCTAATGTTTTTAATTTATTATTATCACACAAAAAATTACCATCAACTATTTTTGGACAACCTTCTAAAGTAGTTAATTTGTTATTAGAACAATAAAATTCCCCATAAACTTCATCTGGACAATTTTTTAGAGAAGATAATTCCATGCCATATATATGAAAATTCCCTTTTATAATACCAAATTTAAAGGGAATAAAATATTTAATACCTGAATGTTCAAATTTAACATCTTGATTAACATCAACAGTTAAATTTTCATGAATAGTATATTTTTTAATATTAAGTTTATTTTCTAATATATGAATAATTTCTCTTTTACTTAATGACATTATGAACCTTTATATTAATTAACTATATTATTTATAATAACATGAAAATAAAAAATATTAAAAATTATAGCCCTTGGTAATTATTAAAAAAGAGATATATTTAAAGGTTATTCTTTTTCTTTTTTTATTTAAAATATTTTTATTACATTACTTAGTTGTCGATATTAACATTTTAATTTTTGACTTTTATATACATCGATAATTAAATCCATATCATTTTTTTTATTTTTTATTTGCCTGTTAAAGAATTGAGTATTTTTTTGATGATCTACAGGATTTTCTGGAACTACCTTTCTTTCAAGATTACTCAAATAGCTTTCTGTATAACTATAAGCCTTTTTAAAAATATTTTCTTCTTTGAGGGAAACTAAAATATTTTCACCATTAGAAATTTTAATTATTTTTTCACAAAAAGAAGTAATTCCCTCTTCTAAAAAAATAAGATTTTTTAGTTCGCTTTCATAAAGCTCAGGGGTTAATACTTTTTTTAAAACTTCTCTTTTTTTGTTAATTTCATTAAGATAAAGAAATTTGAGCAAATCTAATGCATTAATTAATTTTTGATTATCCATGATATTTTTACCTTTTTAGCAGCCTTTCGTTAATAGTATTGTACTTCACCGTGAATCATTGAACAACTTTTGCCTGGTTTTGTTTCGAGTAAATCTAACATTTTTATCACTTCTTCTTCTGCATCCTGAGTATATTTAATTCTTAATAAGTTAATTTTATTTTCAATACAATAATTGTTTTTAATTTCATCATGCAATTGTTGTTGTGATAATTTTTCATTACCTAAGAAATCAATTACATCAAAATGTTGTCTGCCGTCATATTCAATACAGAGATTTAAGCTCTCAACATATCGATCAAAAGGCAAAGGATAAACATTTCTGCATTCAGCAAAACGCTTCTCTTTTTGCATATCGAATTCATTTAATACATTATCTACTTTAATTAATTGCTTTGACTCTTTAGGCATCAATGATGGATTGCAAGAAGGACATCCGGCACCATTAACATGAGCCTGAACCGTTATTTCAAAATCGCCATGCAATTTACATACTACATTGATTTTGTTTTTCAGAGCGGTGCTTTTTACATTTTTATAAGTATATTTTTTTTCATGGATTTCATTTAATTTTTTAATAAATTTTTCATCTTCAGTTTTACAATGAGGACAACCTTTGCCTTTTAAATGATTCAAAGGAGTCATTTCAAAAAATCCATGTTTTTTACATTTAATCATTACTGGAGTTTTTTGATTTTCATATTTTACTTCTGAATAACTATACTTATCTTTATGCAATTCGTTAGCATTAGAGATAAAATTATTTTTATAATCGCACTTAATACAACCGGAACCATTCAAATGATTTGCAGTAGTTTCTAAAAAATCACCATGCTCTGAACAAGTAATGATAATCTTTTCGCTCTCTTTTTTTACTAACGTATTTTTATAACTATATTTTTCTTTATGAAAATTTTTGGCTCTTTCAATAAATTTCTGAGTTTTTTCTGCAAACTGTTTTTCTTTTTTACAAATTTTGCAACCGTGATTACCTTTTATTTTATCACTAGGATAAACAACAAAATCACCATGAATTACACATTTTTCAATAGATTGTGTGATGTTATTTAACACATAGCTTTTTGAGCTATTCTGCAATTTTGATTTTTTTGCTTCATTTTTTGCACGAAAAACAGTTTGCATTTTCTTATCACTCATAATTTTCAATGAAGCCATTATATCTCATAATCTGCCTGAATCAAAGAAAAAAAACTAATAAAAAAGCCCACTATGTGGGCTTTTTACAGATTAAATTGACCAGATTTCAGGGTAGTATACAGTCAGCCCTTTTTTCTTGTCTTTAACTACAAAATCTTCAAGACAGAATGCAACGCCCATGAAACTATCTTTTCCTTTTTCACAGACTTTTTTAAACTCATCTTTGATAAACTGTTCACTATCTGCTTTGACTTTGACATAGTAATAATCATAATCATCTTCGCTTTCAAAGTTGTAATACTTAAAACGAATAAGAAATTCTTTATCACCAGTCCCAACAGTTCTCAGGTCTTTAACGGATTTAATTTCGGGAAGATTGAATCGTTCATAGTAAGAACTTTGACGATAATAAAAATCCATCAAACGGAAGGCATTACCATCAAATGAGAACACTTCATCATCTTCTACATCACGATTTTCGTTAGCTCTATATAAAAGAACGCCTTCCAGACCTTCAAGATACTCTTCTGGAGAAAGTTGGGAAAGAACGAGCACTTCACATCCATCGACATCTCTGGACTCGAAAAGAGATAACATAGTAAAACCCTCATTTAGATAGTTTTTAAATTATACATAAATGATAAGAAAAAACAAAGTCTTTTTTTGTGAATCAGGCTAGAAAACATGTTAGAAAAATACTATAATTAAACAATATATTTAGGGGAATTATCATGGAAATAAAACAAAAACGTTTTGACAACATTGAATCTTATCAATTATATCTTAATCATAGATATGACCGTCAAACGCCTTTAAATTTTAATACTGAAAAGAAATTTATTGAACACGAGTTTTCCATTATTATTAAAAATAAACAACCTGAATTCTTCGAATCTCTTCTTAATCATTATTCTGAATTTGTTAGAGAAAATTGTATATTTTTCACCCTACATTTATTATCTGTAATTGCGAAAAAAACAAAAGATGATTTTAAAGATTATATTGATGCTTTATATAATGCTGGAATATCCTTAAATTTAAAAGATCATATGTCTTACATATATACTGAGGATTCTTTGTCTTTTCTTTACTCTTTAAAAAGAGATGATATAGCAAACTATTTGATAGAAAATAAAAATTACCCAAAAGAATTTCAAAGCCTTAATAATTATCTTGATAAAACGGTTAATATTTATAAGGATTATGACAGAGCTATGTATTTCTATGATATGGGATTTAAAATGCCATATTCTGTAGATTTTTTTCTTTATATAAAACCTTCTAATTTTTCTAACACTTTAAAATTTGTTGATTTTTATCTGAAAGAAGGCATTATAACAGATAAAAAATGGTTATTTCAGAAGCTATTTCTTAATAATAGTGTATCTTATAGTTTTCAATCATTAAAGAATGCTATTAATAAATACGAGTTTAATATAAAAGAATATTTTAAAGATATTAATGATGCCAGATCTTTAAAACCTTTATTTGATGACAAAAGGAAAATAGATTATTTGTCATCTCAGGGATTTGATTTTAAAAAATATCTTGAGAATAGTTTAAACACACAATCTCAATACAATTCTGTTTTTTATAACAATATAATGTATTCTTTATTCACACATTCAAATAAAGAAGGAATTCTTAATTATTTAGTTGATAACAAAATCGATGTTATTGGGGAGTTTGGAAATAAAAGTTTTTATATTAAAAATTTATGTCAAGGATATGTTTTACCAAAATACTCTCATGATTATTTTTTTAAATCCATGCTTTTATTTAATGAAGATTTAAAAAATCAAAGTGTTCCTTATATTCGAGATTTTTTATCTGAACATATTAATGAAAGTCTTATAGAAAAAGTTATTGTTAAAATAATTATAAGGGAAAGAGAAAATATTAAAGCACAAATAATTAATGACGATAATTATAAAACTACTTATAAAAAAAGAATTTAAAAAAGAGAAGATCACTCTTCTCTTTTAACCTACAACCTTTTTTTATTCTCTGCTTTTAATTCATTTATATTTATATTTTTCATAATTTGATTCTTTTCATAAATTGCATATTTTTCTTGCAAATATAAAGACAATGGATCTTGATGTTTTATTATCTCACATAAATCGTTATCTTTCTCAAATAACGTATTTACATTTAATTCATTACTAAAAATGAAATCCAATTTTTTTATAGTATCTTCTAGTTCTTCTTTATTATCTTCTTTTAAATGAGTTTTTATTCTTTGGGTTAATAAAGATATGTTTTTATCATTCCATTCTATTTTTACAGGAAACATTTCTACAAAATCTTTAAAATCAGCACTTCTCAGATGATTTATTAATAGCTCATCATATGGCATTTTTGTTTTTATATTATCAAGATTATTAATATTAACCTTCATCATAGCTTTAATGCTTCTTTTATATCTTACTGATATTTTATCCAGTTTATCACAATCAAGATAATTATAAAGAAATTTCAAAGATTGTTCTGTTTCTTCGTTTTTATTTATAAAATATAAACTTATACTTATTATTTCATTTACTATATTTTCTTTTTTTATAAAATTATAAAAAGCATCCTTATAATTTTCCTCACAAAAACTAAAAACACTATTCAATACTTCTGGATCGTGGGTTTCCATTTTATTCACAAAACAATATTTATCTTTTAAAATATTTTTAATAAAATAATCTTCCTCTAATTTAAAGTCGTCGTTAAACTCTTTCATCTTTTTTAAATAATTTATAAAAAGATTAACGTTATATTTACCTAATGATGAATTGTAGACTTTCAGGTAAAATTCATCAAAAAAATTCTGAAAAGACATTCCACTTTTTTCTATTAATAGTTTAGATAAATTATGGTCAAATAATAATTCATTATTTTTAACAAATGTTTTTAACCTTTTATTCAGTTCCTTTTTTAACAGCGGGGATTTTAAAATTCTTTGAGGTTCAAGATCTAACAAGCAGGAGGCTGTATAAGTATAACCTTTTTTTAATTCATCCATAAATATATAAAAATAATCATTAAAATAGCTATTCTTTACAAGTTTTACTATTTCTTTATTATATTCTTTTCCTGAATGTGATTTTTTATAAAAAAGATCATCTAAATTAATATCCATCAACTCACCTTATTTTATTGTTTTAATATATTATCTATATTAACAAAAAAATAAAATTTATCCTAATAAAAAAGAACCCGAAGGTTCTTTTTTATTATTGTTTGGCATTACAATACTCACAAATATTGGTTCCATTATTATTAACTTCACCACATTGCCAACACTGGAAATAAGCTCTTAATATTTTCATAAAGGTCACCATTATAGTTATTTAAATTATATACAAAATATAACTATTTTTTTCATAATAGCAACAATAGTCTAAAATATTTATTTTTTACCTATTCTTTTATTAGATTCTTCTTTTAACTTTTCAGCTTCTTCTTCTGGAAAACCTAAATCTAAAAAAATATTATCACCAGCTTTAGTGATGTGTCTTGTTTTTGTATCGATATCATCTTCTATAATTTCGTCCAATGATACTTTCATTCCTTTTATAAGTTCTGCTCCCTTGGTTAAATCTAAAGGTTTCAGGCACTCTGGATGTTCATTTATATCCTTTTCTATTTTATTTAATATTTCTATTTCTATATCTTCATCAGATAAATTGTTATTTTTCATATTATCTACTCACCTCATTATTAAATATACAATAACACCAAAGGCACCAGCAGCAGAAATTAACAACAAATATAATGCAAAATTTAATTCACTCATATGCTTTTGGTATAGTTTGTTCATTTTTTTATTATGACAATTCAGCCTTTTTGTTTCTTCCAGTTCATATTTCTCAATTCTTTCTTTCATAGAAATTAATTCTTTTTCATGCCTTTCTTTTTGTTTATTTAATAATAATTCAATTTGCATTTTATTTTTTACCTCAAAAGAAATTATAAAAATATCATAACAAAACAGAATTAATTAATCAAAAAAAACCTCCCGAAGGAGGTTATTTCTAATCTTTAAATCCATTTAGAATTAATTTCAGTGAAGTTATAAACATCTAAATCACCTTCACCTAATCCTACCACAAAATCAGCTTCTTCTTTGCTATAAACTAAAGTTGCACCGACAGATTTAGCGTGAAGCTCTACTAATTCTTTCATAGTTACTTTAATTTCATTTAGATTCAAATAAGCCTTCAGAATCTGAGTGGCATTTGCAGCATTATTATGTAAATTATTAGCCACACCGTATTGTTTAGGCAATACTGTATCAATCCAGATCATCTCTCTCTTCTTCATATCGAAGAAGCAAGGAATCGTAGTATTACTTTTGCTCGTTAAATCAAATTTAGCTTTTACGGTAGATGGTTCTAAAAGTTGTCCTTTATTTACATCTTTTCTTAACATAAAACCAGCAAAACTCATTTCATGCTCAGCAAAATTTTCTTTACTATAAACATTCACACTCATTGCAACATAACGATATTTCTTCTTCATTGCTTCTTTCATATTTAAATCGATGAACTCTGATGCACCATAAGGAGCAGGCGCATATGTGATATCACCAGAATGACAGCCTAAATTATTACGCAACTCATAATAAGCAATTTGATTGAATGTTTTAAAATCTTCACTAATGAAGAATGCACTAAGATCCTGGTCTCGACCAATCCAATGGATGAACATTCGGATTACATCTTTTTCCATATCATCAGCATCAATATCCATAGGGATACGAGAACCACGAGCTACAGTCTTTTTATTCTCACTAATAGAAGCTAACTGAGAAGGCATTAAGACAGAGTATACCTCATTAGAGATAAATACCTTCTTATCTTTTAATAATGCTTTTTCTGCAAATTTATCCATTAAAGCTGAAACAATCACTTGCTTAGCCTTTTGTACCACATTAGCATCCATGTGCTTTAATGAAGGTGCAAGCAACGCTCTGCCACCACTTCCCGCAGTAAATACAATTCTTTGTTCTTTTTGATTCACAGAGCGACCTTTAAAGTGTCCAAGCAATTGCAGTAAGACTTTGGAGTCAACTTTACCCACCACTTTTTCGAACTCATCAAGAATCCAGAATGCTGTTTTATTATCAACATCTCTTAATACTTTATCTAACGAACGAGCAAAAACAGATGGTTTATGAATTAATTTTTTAACAGCAACATCCATACGACCAGATTTAATAGACTCTGATACAATAGTTTCGTCAGTTACTACATTTTTTTCATTACGGAAACGAGATGCAACTTCAGCGGCTTTGCCGCCAAATTCACCAACATGTAATGAATGGAAAGCTCTTTTCCATAAGCCTTCATAGGCTTTTACGTCAGATGTATTAATAACTTCTTCTAATGCTTTTACAAGAATACGGCGAGTTTTACGATTCAATGACTTGAATTTTACTTTTTCTTTCAACTCAATATCCGCATCTGACAATGCAGCCATAACACGAAGAACGTCAGTTGTAGTTTTAATAATACCATTGATGCTTTTACCTTCTTTTACTAAAGAAGTAGCAACACGGCATAATGTTTCTTTGAAAGGAATTTCGCCTTTATATTCAGCCGCCCAACCTTCTTCAATACCCATTTCAACAAACTCAACTAATGAAGCTGGAATGCTGTTTTTAGACGCAATAACGCTGAAAAAGTATTTTTTCACATCTTCCATAGAAACAAGTGAAATTTTATTTTTAGAATTTTTTTCAGTAAGAGCAGGGCGATTTTCTGCTACATATTCTGGCTTCCAGGTACCTAGAGTCCAGTAATGCATAATAGCGTTAATAAAAAGCTCTGCATCAGATGCTTCCATAACCTGACGTGGGAAATTAGGATAAAATGCTTTTATCTTTACGTGCGCACCTACGTTTTCCTTCGCAAGCGCAATGATAGACTGACAAGCTTTGATCGCATCTTCTTCCTCAAGGGATGACAGATACTGATAAAGCTCTTTTGACACAAGGAAACCGAAGTTATGCATTTCGTTAACAAACGTAATGATTTTTAGACTAAATCCATTTTCCTTGGATTCATCATGAGCATATTCTTCAACAAGTACTTTATCAATGTTAACCATGCTTTCATCGTTAAGGATACCCATTTTGTGCAGACGGGCAGCCTTTTCATGCAAGCGATTCAAATCTGAGTAGTTATTCAGATCAGAAGCCACAGCCGCAGACAAGTGATTAAAAGCGATTTTGTTTACTAATGCGATATTCATATTGGCTTCCTTTTATCTAAATTGAATTTGGTATGGTTAAAAAGTTTACATAACTTTCAGATATTTTTTGTGAACTTTTATTCAATAAGAATGATAACCATATTATGTATATTAAAGTTTATATTTAACACACCTTTTCGGTTATCCTTTAAGGATCACTTATCTTATGATAAGAGGTACGAAAGGGGTATACATCTGGAAAGCGTTTTTGGAAAATTATCATATATAGTAGAAGTATCCAAAAAATAAGCCAAACGTATTGCTCTTTAAGGTGAGCAACCTTTTTTTAGGTTTCTGGAAAGCATTTTTAGTTTTTTATCCGATTTAAGTAGAAGTATCTAAAAAATAAGCCAGAAATTTTGAAAAAAGCACTTTCTCTTACGACTTGATAATTTTATTAGTCATGGTTAACTAAGTCATCCATCGCCCCTAACTCAATCTTCTATTGTCTGGGAAGTGCCGTTGTTAAAACCCATAATATTCTTTTACTAAATATAAGTCAATACTTTTTTTTAATATTTTTTAAATATACCTTTTTCATTCAACTTTAAAAGCTCTGGGATGTCTTTAACAAAATCAGGAAAACTATTTATTACATTTCCTATGTAATAGTTATGAAACATAAATGGTCTGTTAGGAACGCTTCTTACAAGATTAATTTCTACTTTTTTCCTTCTTACTTTAACTCTTTTTATAAGTTTATTCGCAGGAGCAACATTCGCACTTGTCCCGACCTGAACAAAAAGTTCTGCTTCACGGCAGATATCTTCCGCTTTATTAAAATCTTGTAAATTTAGACTTTCGCCAAACCAGACAATATCAGGTCTGACATTTTTGAAATCAGTAAGACAAAAAGGGCAATAGCATCCATTTTCCCACTCACTGTTAAATATAAATTTCTCCTGACACATCAGACATTTCATTTGATTAAACAAACCATGTAAATGAATTACATTATCTGACCCTGCTCTTTCATGTAGATCATCAATATTTTGGGTAATAATATTTACTTCATGTTCTTTAGACAGTTCTGCTATCATTTTATGAGCAATATTAGGCATAGCTAATGTTATATCTTTTCTTCTTTCATTGTAGAAATTATTGACCATTACAGGATTTTTGTAAAAACCTTGTAAGGTTGCAACGTCTTCTACTTTATGCTCATTCCATAAACCATCACTTGCCCTGAACGTTTTAATTCCACTTGGAGCACTTATACCCGCACCTGTAAAGAATACAATTTTAGCCATATGGTTTCATACCTTATATTAATATAGATTTACATTTTATTATTTTTTAAAGTTAAAAACAATAAAAATCTTTAAGCAAAGAAATATCTGACCATATGGAAAAATATTGGAGCAGCGAAACAAACAGAATCCATTCTATCAAGCATACCTCCATGACCTTTAACCATAGTGCCCCAATCTTTTGCACCAAGGCTTCTTTTTACTGCTGATAATGTTAATCCACCTAAGAATCCCATTATAACTATAACAAAAGACATTCCTAATGATTGTATGAATGTAAAGGGAGTAATCCAATACATACAACCACCCACTAATGTAGCTGCTATACCACCAAAAACAAAACCTTCTACTGTTTTAGATGGGCTAACTATTGGTGCTATTTTTCTTTTACCTAATAATTTGCCAAATACATACTGTAAAACATCACTAATCTGAACGACTAAAAGAAGATAAAATAACAATAAACCATTCTGAGTATAACCCGGAATATCAAGTAGTAATAAAGCAGGTGCATAACTAATGCAATATATAGAAATCATTATAGCCCATTGAATACTTGACGTTCTGGTTAAAAAACATTTTACATCCTGGGATAAAACAGAGATAGATGGCAATAGTAAAAATGCATATACTGGTATAAAAATAGCAAATAAACCATACCACCCCATTAACAATAACAAATATTGAATCGGCAATAAAATAAAAAATGATATCGATAGAGCATTGTAATCACTATTTGGTGTATTCATTAGAGTAATGAACTCTCTCAATGAAAAGAAAGAAATAAACGCAAATAAAATAATAGAAACTGTATTCCCCAACATATAAGCTGCTGAAAGGAAAAATACCATCATCCACCACGCATTTATTCGTGTATTCAAATTTTCTATAACAGGAATAGCGGTAGGTTTTTTTATTGTATATTTTAGAGTTTGTCCTATTAAAGAGGATATTATTAATAAAACAATAATACCCACTATTAATGTGTAAAAGTTATTATTCATGAAAATCTCCCTTTAATCGTATTATTGAATCATGTGCTTTTTTTAAGAACTCTTCTTTAGTTTCATTTTCTTTATACTCCAGTGCCTTGCCAAATTTTATATTACACAGGACAGGGAGTGGTAGGAACTTACCTTTTGGCATAGCTCGGTGAAGATTTTCTAAATAAATAGGAATAAATTCTATATCTGGATATTTTTTATAAATATGATAGATTCCTGATTTAAAATTAGCTGGTGTTTCTGTTTCACCTCTGGTTCCCTCTGGAAATATTATTAAAGAATTACCTTTATTTATTTCATCCATTATAGGATTTAATGCATTTTTAGAATCATATCTGTCTATCAGGACACAATTTAACCCCTGTTCTGATATAAAAGTAATAAACTTGTTTTTACCCCAATAATCTTTAGCAGCAACAGGTTTGGTTTTTTTTCTTTCCTTTCCTGGTAATGCTGAAAAAATAGCTATTGTATCAATATGACTTGAATGATTAGCAAAGTATATCTTTTGTTTTTTACTTAGTGGTTCTTCTGTTCTTACTGACAGACCTAATAAGAATTTAGCTATTATTACACATATTTTAGTGGTAAACATTGTCTTCATAATAAACCATCCTCTTTTTTCTGTAAGTCTTCCATTAAAATTTTAATTCTGGCATAACAGGTTAAAGCAGATCCTATTAATAAAGTTAACATTACCAAAAACATTGTATAACTATTATTTAAAGTCCATAATTCTACTTGACCTGCTAATAAACCTGCGGTTAAAAAACCCATTCTTTGCTGTTTTGCCATTGGACCTGCAAAAGATTGCTTAAAACCTAAAGAGCCAGAGAATACTCTTATGTAAGCAGTAAAGAAAGCGAAGAAAGCAGTGAGCCATCCCATTGATGCAGAAGAAATAAAATAACCAGCCGCAACTATTAAAATAGTGTCTGATATGCGATCTGGAAATTCATTAAATATAACCCCAGTATAGGATTTTTTATTTCCTTCTATTGCCACCATACCATCTAACAAATTACAGATTAATCTTAATTGAATGCATATGGCACATATAATTAAACCACCTTCCCATGAATGATATAATAAAAAATAAGCACCTATAATGCTAAAAACAATACTCAACAAAGATATTTGATTAGGAGTAATACCTGTATTTGATAAATATTTTGCTAATTTTTGTGCCCATGATGAAGAACGGGCTTTTATTGGTCTTCTGTTTTCCATAAAATAATCCTTTTTACTTTTTTATAATTTACTTTACAAAAACAATCAATGGATTATTTTATTATTATTACAAAACCATATTTTTTCCATAAAAAAAGCCCTTTAATGGGCTTTTTCCTTCAACTAAAATTAATTTATTAATTATAACTTACAACTACAAGTTTTAAATTTTTATCCTGATTTACATTTTTAACCAAAACGGTTCCTTGATTTCGCGGCAATTGAGTAAATTCTCCTAATTTATCCAAATCAATTTTCCCCGAAGCAACGCGAACCTTTTCTGATGAAGTATAGCAACTGTAGCCAAATTGACTACCTTTTGTTCCCAAACTACATGCTGGATCTACAAATTCGCCGCGAAAATGGATTACACCATCAACAGCCCCAGCGATCCCTGAAACCATAGACATAGCAATTACAACAGTAGTCAGAATCAATTTTTTCATTAACATTTCCTTTTTTACTTAGACAAGTTTCTAACAAGATGTTTTAAAATATGAATATCATTTATAGCCATACTACCATCTATCGCTTTTAATTCATAGTGGTTTTCTTTGATATACGAAATTTCGTATACTTTTTTAAGGCGTTCTAAATCGTTAGCAAGCAATGAGTATTCACAATTTTTATCATCAAAAGTCGAATTATATAACGCAGTTTTTAACTCTGACACAAAACTACCAGAGATACATACGCCACCATGTTTTCTTAATTCAATAGGACTAAAACTAACTACTTCATAACCAAAACTTCTAAAAAATAAAATATCACTATCTTGCTCAAACTCATCTAAAGTTGGACCATAAGCAGGATATTGTTGTAATTTTCTTAACAAATCTTCTGGTGCAATGTCAGACAAAACCTCATCCAATAAAGCCATTCTTGCATCAATATCTAAATCGTTTGACATAAACCACCCCCATTAAAAATAACCTATAGCTGTTAACATAGATTTAGAACCAGGAGTGAAGAAATCTTTGTAGTTATTTAATTCTGATTTTTCAATCCATTGCAATGAAACAATTTCTTCTTTATCAAAATTAATTTTATTAATATCAAGTTCTACATTGATTTTAAATACATACCAATCATGAATATCTACGCCATATCGACAGCTATCATTAAGTTGTTTGAATTCACCCAATAATTCAAAATTATCAGTCAATTCAATATCCATTTCCTCTTTTACTTCCCTTTTTAAAGCTACTACAATACTTTCATTTTCTTCCACATGACCTGCAACTACACTAAATTTTCTTTTGTAAGCAGGATCGGCTTTTTCTATAACTAAAATTTTACTCCCACTAAAAAACATACCACATACTGTTGTATGATACTGTTCACCATTTTTATTTAGGCTTAACATTTTACTCATATTAATTCACCTTTTTCTCATTTTTATTCAAAGAATAAAATTCCAGGGAACTGCATTTCTCTTTTTTGCAACTGATCTAGCTTCTTTTACATTACTAACTCTGAATTTTTCTGATTTATCAGTAATATTTCCTGCGAGTCCAATGATTACATAATTCTTACCTTTTAATTTTACAAAATGCACTGTCTTAGTTAACTTATCCATACAAAATCCTCTTAGTTTTTTTTGAATTATATATCATTAAAACAAAAATGTACACAAAAAAGCCCCAAAGGGGCTTTTAAAATAAGAGACTATTTTTACAATCTTTTTCTTGATGGTTTTATATTTTGAACTTCTTCTGTTGCAAGGACTTTATTTAAATATCTTTTTTCCAGCATAGATTTAAAAACAGGATTTTTCTTGGTATGTGCATCAATCAGCCTTTTATTTAAAATATCATCTGTTTTTTCTATGACTGTTTTAAAATGTAAATTTCCCTGAGCCAGATAACGAAAATCTTCAATGTTTTCTATGACGTTCATTAACACCTGGGACATTTTAGAATTATTTAATTCTGCTTCTGCCTGAGATACTTTTTTAGAAACATAATCAACATAATTAGAAATCATAGAATCTTTATTATCATTTGTTGATTTTAACAAGGTATAATAAAAAGCAATCGTTATACCAAATTTAGGTGCCATAGAATCCTGAACACTATAATCAAACACCTTATTATCCATTACTGACTTTATCTCTTCTTCGGTACCATTTATTACTAAATTTTGTAATCCTACAACATACGCTTTAGATTTGCCTGATAGCAACCAGTGATCAAATGGTGTCATTCCCAATTTATCTTTTTCAAGTAAAATTTCGAAACCGTGTTCATCTATCATATCCTGCAAAGACTCTTTTCCTGCACCAGCATTTTTTTTAGCATAGAACACTTTTGAACGACCAAAACAATTAAGACCATTTTCATCAAAAACATTTGGATTACTTTTATAAGGTTCAAACTTTTCACCTTGTTCTGCAAGCATCATCATCTCAAGATTTGTATTTCCCATTGCTAAAATGAATTTCATTGCAGTGTCAAAACGCATTTTCAGAGATTCAAGTCTTTTATAATTAAAAAGAAATATTTCATTTCCCCAATATTTAGATTCTTCGGTATATCCCTGCTCACTCATTGAATTAGAGAAATTCATTAAAATATTATTAACATTCCCATCTTCACCGAGCATATTACCCAAATCTACTTTAGGACGTTTTTCTAAATTACAGCTATTAAGTAAAGGGACGTAGTCACCATATACATTTAACAAATCACCAGTCATATTTTTTTTCCTATTTTCATATTCACTATTTTTTATTATACCAAATTTTAGTAAATAGAATAGCTGTTCTCAGATTATTCGTTAAATTAAATCAATTTACACTTATTCTCATGCGCTTTAAAAATTGTAAAAACTGTATTTATTTTTGAAATAAATATCAGTATATTATATATTTTATTACTTTATTTACTGTAGGATTAAATCATGAGACGAATAGATAAGATTTTTTATAAAAAAATATTATTAACTTCTTTAATAACAATTACTGGTTTTTATATTTTCAGTATACTTTTTGAATACTTTTCCACTAGCCATTATAATCTATTAATGTCTTTAAAATTAATGTTTTCATTTTTTCTTGCACTTATTCTTTTTCTAAGTTTGCAAATTTTCTGGATTTATAAGGATCGAAGAAAGCTAAAATCTTTGTTAGCAAATAAAGAGACTTATAATAAATATAATATTATTGATATAATAAATCATTATAAACACCCTATTATTAACAATAAGAATGGGGAACAAATTGATAATATTATTATTGATTATAAAATGCAGACATCCGATTACAATCTGGAACCAAAAATAAAAAAATTAAGAGCTGAGAAAAATATAAGAATCTCTGATATTGAATCTTTTAATATTAATTACCATTACCCGGCACTGATAAAATTAAGTAATGATAAATGGTATGCCATCAGCAAAGATATACTAAACAAAAAAGATACTTTAATATATCTGATTGATGATACCTCATTTTTCATTGATGATTTTTATTCAAAAGACACTCATTATATTGAAATTCAAAAACCTCAACTTTTTAGAAATCATTAAAACAATGTTTTAATTTTTTATAAAAATATCAATAAGTTTCATTCGAAATATATTATACATGGAAGTATACCTTTTAAGCAATTGAATGTTTTTTATTTATAATAACATATTGTTATACATTAAATTAACAATATAATAACATTAAAATAAAAATTGCTTATTTTTAAAGGACTATTAAATGAAACTTATAAAAAACAAAAAAAATAATTTAGGTTTTACTCTAACAGAAATATTATTAGTATTAGTTATAGCAGCAGCCATTGTTATTTCGGCATTTATTATTTACCCTAAAGTTAGAAATCATAATAATGCAAATACATTGTTTACTGAAATTGCACTTATAAGAGGTGCAGTCCAGGAAATGTATGCAGGTAAACCTAATTATAATGGATTAAGTAATCAGGTTCTTATAGATTCAGGAGCTTTACCTAAAACCATGATAAGGAATTATCAGATTTATAGTCAAACAGGTAGCCCTATAAGTGTTCTTGCTATATGGGATGATTCCTATCTTATTCAAATAAGTAATTTATCAAATGTAGCATGTATAAAAATAGTCTCAAATATTTATAAATCTATGGGTGGCATGAACACTATTCAAATTAACAGCACAGGTTATGCAAGTAATTTAACTCTTGATAAAATATCTACGGCTTGTTCCAAAAATGATTATGGCACAACAACACCCGATAGTAACTTTGTATCCATTCAGATGAGAGATTAATAGATACAGGTAATGTAAAAACCTCATTCCATGAGGTTTTTTTATATCAAAAAAAGGGAACATTCCCAAGTTAACCTTTCACTATAATAGAAACACTTTCATCCTTTAAATGCATTGAGTTAACTCAATACAATTGTATTTTTATCTTGATATTAAGATAAAATTTAACTTAAAGGAAAAAATATGAAATTAAATAAAAAATATTCAGGTTTTACCTTAACTGAAATACTTTTAGTTTTGGTTATAGCATCAGCTATTGTTATCTCTGCTTTTATTATTTACCCTAAAGTAAGAACAAGCATGAATGTTAACAACGAGGCTCAATATGTATCATTAATTGCTACTGGTATTAGGGGAATTTATCAAGGCAAGTCTGATTATTCTGACTTAACTGCTGATTTGGTGATAAAATCTAAAATAGTTCCTGAAAATATGATTGACCAAGGAGTCATTATTAATAATAACTATAAGGGAAAAGTAGCGGTAAGTTCAGTAAGCTCAAATGGAATCGCAAGCGTTATGCAAATAAAAACAACCAATATACCTCAAAGTGATTGCTTTCGTTTAGCTCATCGACTTTATCAGGATAACCAGGTTAATTTAAAAGACATGTATGTAAATTCAACTTTAGTTTATATCCAGGATGACTATATGCCCTATGATATAGCTAAAACACAACAAGCATGTTCCAAGAATGATATTACAGATATTACTTTAGATTATGTCAGATAATAACTTTAATTGATGCTAATTGACATCCTCCCGCCCTGAAGGATGGGGTTTTACGGCAAGGATGGATAATAAAAAAGACCGCGAAGGTCTTTTTTATTATTAAAATTTTATTTTTATAATTGACCTTTCAGTAGATAAAAATCTTATAAATTATTAGAATGGTGCCTCATCATCATCAACTACATCACCTAAACGAACTCGTATTTCAGCGAGAATAGATTCAAGTTCATCTTGATCTCTGTCATAAGCAACATTACTCCCAGAAGAATCACCTACCATACACATCATTGAAACAATAATATCGGTTCGGTGATTATAAGTTTCTTTAACCCCTCTATTTTCTTTCCATGAACTTTTTTGCAAAGAGCCTTCTACATAAATAGTGCCCCCTTTTCTTAAATTCTGACCAGCATTTTCAGCATCTTTACCAAAAAAAACCAGATTATGCCATTCAGCTTTAGTGTTAACTTTTCCGGTTTCTTTATCTGTCCATGATTGATTAGTCACTAAAGAAACAGTGGCAACCGGAGTTCCTGTTTTTGAATACTTTACAATTGGATCAGTACCTAACGTACCGAGTAAAATAACTTTGTTAATGCCTCTCATATTACCCCACAATAAATATTTAAAAAGGACCACCCGGCAGCCCTGACATACTAGGCATACCTCCAGCAGTTACTGGAGTATCATCATCAAAAAGAGATGAATCAGACTCTTCACTTGGTTTATTATCATTATCAATTTCTTTTTGAGTGCGGCATTCAATAAAAAGAACACCACTTTCTTTATTACCTTGCTTTACAAAAGTATACCAAGGGATTTTACCTTTATCCGTACAATGTTTTACTTTAGTATCTACTTCTTCTTTTGTTAAAACTTTATTACAACCCACAAGCAAAAAAACTGAAATAATTAACATAGGAACCACGGATAATTTTTTCATTCTATTTCCTCATGTTTAAGATAACTTATTGTACATTACCAATTTTAAAAGAACAAGTTTTATTTAAATTGTATATTTATGTATAGACATTTTTTTACAATCATATAAAATTGATATATTAATCATTTGATTAAATTAAAAAATAAAGGAGCTTTCATGAGTAATAATTTTATTAATTCAAGTTTAACAAAAGATGAAAAAGTCATATTTATTTATAAATTACACTGGATTGTGTGGCTTAAAGTTATATTTTTATTTTTATTTGGCCTTTTAACTTTACCTGTTTTTATTGGTATTTTTTTCATAATTGCATCAATAATTTCCACTCTTGCAATAATTGGCACTGAATATGGTATTACTAATAAAAAAATTATTGGTAAAACTGGTTTTATTTTTAGAAAAAATATTGATTTAAGATTAAACAGGGTTGAATCTGTGATTCTTGACCAGGGAATCTTTGGAAGAATGTTTGGATATGGACATGTTGTTTTTAATGGTACTGGTTCTGGTAAAAATGGCTTTTTGTTTGTTGAAAATCCTATGCTTGTCAAAAATCAGATAAATCAAATTATTGAAGATAATGAAACAAAAAATAAATAAATATAAAAAAAGACAGAATATCCTGTCTTTTTCTTGGTGATTTATTTTAGCTAATTTCAAGTTTTACCATACAATCTTCATCATTTTCATTACAACCAAGAATAATTGATACAAGAATCGAATTACTATCATCTTCTGCTTCATCTTTTTCTAAAAGATATTGAAACATAATTTGTTCAGTAACTTGTTTTTCATCATGACCTTGGAATAATTTTACGATTTCATTTGCAACTTTACCAGATTTCAATTCAGAGAAAGAACATTCAATTTTAATTACTTCGCCAATAATTTTCATTTATATATCCTCATTTGATTTTAGAATATTATATAATAACTAATAAGAAAAGGAAAGAATTATTATATTTACTTACATCACAAACTCTGTTTGTTTCCACTCCTTTAAAGCTTTTTCAAACATATCCAGTTCCTTTTTAAGCGAACGTAATTCAGATTCTACACCTTCAATTCTTTTTCTTCTTACATATTTAAAATCTGGATTATCTTCTTTAATAGAAATCAATTTCTTATTTTTTTCATCAAGTTCAAAGAATTCAACTGATTTTTTAATTTCAGATAAAGAATTTTCTCTGCTTGTAATGGTTTCATTAATGAGTTTAACCATTGCGATCAAACCTTCATTCGAACGTTCAAGAGGTTTAAAGCTAATTCCATAACAAGATGCGGTTTGATAACCATCACCAGGACGTTGAAATCCATGATGAACCATTGTTCCATTTTTAGAAAGAGCTTGTTTTCTGAAGCAACATGCACATGTTCTTTTATCAGCTTCGCTTTCAGATACTTCTTTTACAGAAGGAAGGCGACCTTTAACAATCATCGATTTCATATCTTTTACATCTAATGAAAGTTGAATCAATTCATCCATAAATGCCTGATAAGCTTTTACATATTCATGTTCTCTGTTTTTTACTTTTGATACTTTTTTGTGAGCGGCAATTACATCATGAAGATTTGAGACTGACTTCCAGTAAAGATCGCAAACTTCTTCTGGATCTTCATCAAAGTCAACATCTGGAAGACTTTTTCTAAACGCATAGTCAATAGCTCGACCAAAGGCATTTTTCATCTCCAGGTAATCTACATTTCGAATAGATTTATCTTCTTTGGCTTTTTTGAAGATAGATAATGCATATTCAAAACGTTCTTTTCTATGTTCATTTAAATGACTTACTAAAATAGGATATGACATGATTTTACCCCTCTTATGTAGAAGTATAGTATGCCTGAATCATGGCTTATTTTCAACTATTTTCTTTTTAAATCATTATTGTTTAAGAAATAATACATTACAATTTATTTTAATTATAAAAAAACCACCTCTCGGTGGTCTTTTTATTTATTTAAACTCAAAATAAGCATCAAAAGAATCACCACGATCTGGTGAAAAATAACTCACTTTCCAGCCAGCTCTTTCGTAATGCTTTTCCACATCCAGCCAGTGCTCGTCAATCACCTTTTGCTTAGTTGTTCCTTTTGGAGCTAAACTCAGAATTTTATTGATTACGTCTTTTTGTGTTACAACATCACTTTTTTTAATTTTAGATTCTGAAATACATTCGTTAAATGCATCAATTACAAATGTAGGGAATACACGGTTATCTACTTTTTCTTGCACTTGTTCTTTGGTGATAGGGCTAGACATTTTATAACCTCACTTTTTTATCAAAATTAAAAAATATTTTTATTCATTTCCGAAGATAGCATCAAGTGTATCATAAGTTGGCAGCCATCTACCACGATCTTTACATTTATAATACACTTTCGTATTTGATTCAAAAGAGCCATCACTATTGCTTCTAAACTCTTGTGTCACTGATTCTGTTGGCACACATTCATATTTTTTAATTGTTTCTTTAACATTTTGATACTTTACAAAAAACATTACAACAGAAAAGATAGCGGCAATACAAAAGATAACAAAGAACAACCTCATCATCTTTCTGTGGTTGTCAAAATGGCGGTTAAAATCATTCATATTCTACCCTTTACTTTAATGATTCAGACTAATTTAAAACATATAATAACTTTTTCGATAAGGAAGTACAACATTTTTTATTAAATTTTTTTTGCAACTTAACCTTGGAGATTACCTTCTTAAAAGTTAAACATAACTTTGACTTTGACATCCTCCTCCCCTAAAGGACATGCTTTTACTGCGACAATGAATAAAAAAGCCACCTTCCGGTGGCCTGATTTAATTAAGCAGACTTTGTAAATCTATCTGAATAACTTCATTTTCTGAATTTAATTCTTTAAATACATATGCTTTTCCTTTAACATCTACATCTTTATCATTAACCAGGAATGGCACACTTCCTTCATTTGCCTGTTCAACCAAATCAGCAACACTTGGAATTGTATTTAGATGTTCTAATAAAGCAGGTAAAAATTTTCTTATTGCTTTATCGTTCTTTTCAGCCGTTGCCACCTGAATACCAGGGAAAGCCATATCCAGATAAATCAGCTCTCTTTTTTCTATATCTAACATTACAAGGAATTTATTCAAACCATTCCCTTTCAAACTCAATTGCATATCCACTTTTGATGGCTCAAAAAGTTTCCCTTTCTCATTATCTTCAAGAAACTGAATACACCCGAAAGCTTTCTCTGCATCTTTGAAATTAATATGGCTATAACTCAATACGCTCCAGAAAGCATATTTACAACCAACTTCTTTAGCTTTTAACAAGTCTAAATCAATCAATTGGGCTGCACAATTTTTATCATTATTAATAATAGTCGGATCACCTGAAAAAACAGCAAAATCATTCCTTTCATTGCTATAACAAACAGCAGTATTATCTTTTTTGCTTCTTACAAAACCTTCTTCCGTTGTAAAAACTATATCTTCATCATGGGTTTCATTTTCTAATGAATCATTATTCATAATAAAGTTCCAGCTATTATCAAAATAAAAATTATGAGCATGTGTTCCTTTTTCATTTGTCCAGTACGTAGCAGAACGAATAAATTTAACATTATCGGCTAATTTTATTTTAGTTCCACGACCTATAGAAATCTCTTGATCATTAGATGGTAATTTAATGTCACTTAAGCCATCACCTTTTAGAACACCATCAGGTAACTTTTCATTGATTTTTTGCTTTAATGTTTCATTAATAGCTTTTACTATTTTTGAAATATGATCTTCCGCAATTTTAATTTTATTATTTTCCAATAATTTGGTTTTTTCCCATGATGACTTAGGACGAGCAATAATAAACTTATTATCATTTATTGTTAAAATATATTTTTTAAATTTCAATAACTGGAATACTGACAATTTACTTAAATTTTCACAAAACATTTCTACCACCACATCTTTATCTTGATGCTTATTATAGATATGATGAAACGCACGCACAAAAGCACCTGGACGGGCTTTTAAAATTTCAAAAACTTTTAATGAATCTTTATTCATTTCAACTTTACCCGCAAAAGAATGTACATTGTTTTTATATAATTTATCATACATTTCAGAAACTGGTTTCGCCCAAGCATAATCACCTGGACGCAATGCTTTAAATAAAGCTTTTGAAGTTTCTCTGCGAGCAGCTAGATCTTCCTCATAATTAACTATTCCGCAAAGCATTTTTAAAATAACTCTACGCTCTTTACGTTTTAAAACAAATTTACTAATTCTTTGATTTAATTTATCACCTACACCTGCTAATACAGCCGCAAAACGGATAATATCTGTTGCATTTTCAGCTTTTACATTGATACTATTCTCATAAGCATTTTTTGCAATTAATACACCATTCATTTTGAATACAAAATCAGAAATATTGATTTCATCAATACCTGATTCGGTTAATAGATATGAGGCATATTCAAGTTCTTGAGGGGTTAAGGCTACTTTCTTATTCTTATAAGAAGTGAAAATATCAGTCAGAGTGCTTTCATTAGCTTTTTTTAATACTTTTAAATTAGATAAGTCAATTTCACATGCTTCTCTTTCTTTTTCATTTTCTGCAAAGAAATCCCATGAAACACCAAAATACATGAATATCTGAGCGATCCAGTATTCAGATTCAGTTTTAGATAATACTTCCTGAGGAAAGTTTTTATATACTATTCCATTCTTGGCATTTTGGATATCTTTGAAATAAGTATCAAAAATCTCTTTCTGTGCAACCCAGAAAGCAGTTAATTCTTCTTTAGAATAAGAAGATAAAATAGAAATGATTTCTTTTGAAGGCATATAACCAAACGATGCAAAATTAGATAGAATAGTCCCAAGGAACTCAGAAGTATCTTCATTAAAGACAATATCATTTTTATTATTTGTAGAAAACAAAGAGATAAAACCATTCGATAATAGAATAATATTTTTCATTTGAGATTCCTTTTAAATTTATTGAATGCATCGTGTATGTTATGGAAAAAAATAAAGTGTTTGTTAATTAAATATTTTTAATACATTAGAAGTAACTTTATAAGAACGTAGTGTTCTGCCATAACTGAGTAGATAAACAACCTGGAAAGCAATAAAGTTTTTTATATTAGCGTTTACGTTTAAATAGAAGTAACTTCATAAAAGCCAGGTTGTCTATATTCAATAGGTTTCCCTTACCGAATATTTCAGTATACTTAATAAAAAATAAAAGTCAAATATTTTTTATGGGAATTTTTGCACAAAAAATTTTGATTTTTAATTTCTTCAATATTATATTTGCCTTACACAACCATCTTTACACTTCTGAGGTACTATTATGTCTGGTTTCAATGTAATTTTAATTAGCAATCTTTCTTTTATAGCAGTAGGTCTTGTTATATATTTATCTTCAAAAGTATGGATGTATTGTACATCTGAACCAGGAGACGAGTTTATAACATTCTATGGAGCAATAGGATTAGACATAGCTCTAAAATTTTTGGTATTATTAAGTATTGGTTCTTTTTTAATGGATAATACTTATGAGTATGCAGTGAGAGTTAATCGTGATTTTATTGAATCAGGTAAAACTATTTATAGCGAAGATGAAGCGGTGGAAAATAAAATCATTGATATTAATTTAAAAAACTCATATTTTGTAAACAGAAAAATTGATAATATTCAAATGAGTTTTAATGGTAATACACTAAATACAACATTTAAAAATATATCATGTAATGATTTTTTGAATGAGGTGGAAGATTTAACTAAATTAGAAAATGTCCAAAGCCTTACCGTAAATGGAACTCCTTTATCATATATATTGCAGTCGGAAGCTAATAAAAAATATGAATGTTCCAAAAATCATAATAATGTATTTATTTTACAGTCTGAAATTTAAACTATTTATCCTTCATTAAAATAAGCCTCATCAGAGGCTTATTTTATTTTTAAAAGCTAATATATATAAATATTTGATTTATCTCTCATATATTGGCTACATTTAAATAAAAAACAAGGGGGCATTTATGCTTATAGATAAAGTTACGATTACCTTACTGTCTGTTTCATTGTTATCATTTATAATGTTCATCATCTTTTGTATAAAGGCTTATAAAGACAGAAACAAATTTATACCTATTGAAGATATTGATATTATTGGCGGTTGTATTAAATTATCTGCGATTTTATTTATAGCCCCATTATTTTTCATTCTGGGATATTGTGCTCTACAACCTAACATTACTTCCTATGTATGGGATGTTAACAATGAATTTATAAAATCAGGTAAGGAAATACATTCAGAAAAAGAAGCAATTAAATTAAAAATTATTGATGAAAAAATTAAAAACTCACATTACGTCAAGAAAAAAATAAATAACATTCAACTCTCATTTGAAGGCAATAAATTGACTACTACTTTTCTTAATCCACCATGTGAAGATTTCTTTAACCATGCTGTAACATTAAGCAAGACACCATATTTGAGCAGAATTACTGTTAATAACTTACCTTTAGACTTCATTGTTAAATCTAAAGCTAATAAAGCTTATGAATGCTCAAAAAACAAATTAACCCTTTCTGTAGAGTTTAAAAACAACTAATTAATCTCATAAAAAGCCTCTCAATATGGGGCTTTTTATTAAATAATCCTTGCATATTTCCCTCGATATTGATAAAATTCTTGTATCTTAAATACAAGGAATCAGCTCATGACTAAGCCATACGACCGTAATGATAACGATACTTATGTTGAAAAACTTTCCAATAATCCTTGTCTGGATGTTGAGTACCATATGTTCCGTCATGAAAAAGGTCACGTAATCGCTGGTGATGGAATTCGTGGTAATTTCACAACAGAGAGTGGTGTTAAAGCTGCCAATAATGTTCTTCATTTCCCCAGGGCGAGTGATATTAAATCAGGTGAGTTAGTGAAAATCACTGACAGGACGCTCTCAACCCCTTACCCATTGTCTTTAGCTCAACGATATGAACTTAATGAAAATAACTTAACTTATTCTCAAAAAACTCCTGTTTTTTATGATAATAAAATTAATAAATTTGTTGTTTTGCTGGATTATCGTTTTGCACGAGATATTGTAATCTCCAAAGAGTTTAATCTTGATAAAAAATTCGTTAAGTTATATTACAGCAAAAAAGAAGATTTTCAATATGTTGGTCTGCTGTATACTGATATGTTGGAAGTTAACAGTGGCAAAAGCGAAGCTTTAGATTTTCTTATGGAACAGTATATTGCTTATAAAATGACTTTACAGCAAGGAGAGAAAGTTATTGTTTTGAGATATAAAACTACTCAGAACCAGGAAACTAAACTTTTTAAGGACAATAACTTCATTGAAGATAGCTTAATCTCTACTCATTCTTTAAACTTTGAATATGCTGTAGCCGTTCGTTTCGGAAAACGTTATTATCTGTGTGACGCTGACGGTAATATTCAACAAAAAACAGCTTTTCATCTTGATAAAGTGAAAGATCAGATGCCGCCATCAACAGGAACAAGCCTTAAAGATTATCATTATAAACAGGATGAACTGGCAGAAGTTTATGTGGTTGCTTATACAGAAGAACAATATAAAATTATTGATAATCTGGCCAAAAGAATGCATATGATTCATAATGAGTTAGCTGAACTTTTCCGTAGCTCAACGGATAAAAACTCAACAATGGATATGCCTTTATTATCTTTGCCTGAAAAAAGCACTTTTAAACTTTTAGCTAATAAATAGTCAAAAGTAAATATAAAAAAAACCTCTTCGGAGGTTTTTTTATTTGAAAAATTTCAGTTTAACATATAAATTTAGAAACTAATAAATAAAAAATAAGGTTTTAACTATGAAAAATAAATCTATCTTATTTCTAAGCTTTTGTATATTAATGGCTACAGGTTGTGATGGTCAGGAAAAATACCCAAAAATGAATCACGAAGAAGCTTTAAAAGAATTGACCTGTAAAGATTGCACCATAGTTAAAGTAAATATATCAAAAGAATCACAAAACTGCCTTAAAAATAAAGAGGTTAAATTGCCTATTTATTTGAGGGTATGGGGAGATAATAGATTATTGTCATATGGTTTTCTTGATCTACCCGTTGTTGAAGGCAACTATACAGGCTCTATAAAAGATTCATATAGCTATGAATCAGGTGCTTTTGACACATTTCTATGGGGGAAATGGGAAGCGATTGATACTTTTGGTAAAGCGGAAATTAACTATAAAGGCAATGATAATTTTATTCAATTATCTGTTCCCTCAGAACTTATAAAAAATAATCGTTACAGTTATATTGAAAAAGACATTCAGGGATTGCTTAATAGTTATTGTTATTATGTTGAAGATTATATAAAAGTAAATCAAGATATGCATTCCTGGGAAAAAATAAAAAAATAATGTAAAAGACCTTCTGATGAAGGTCTTTTTTATTTAATTAATAAAACTTATTATTCCTGTATGATTTAAATTCTTCCATTTTATATATTTCATTTCTGTCTTTTTGGTGTTCAAAGAAAAGATGTTCGTTCTTTCCACCCTTCTCTAAATCAAAAGCATAGAATATTTTTTCTGCTGAAAGTTTTTCCGCTCTTTCTTTTAACTGCAATTGAATATTAGCTATGCTATTTTCTATATAATCACTTTCTTTTTCTTCTGAACAATGAGATGAATTTGGGCGTGATATTATTCTGTAATAATCACCTACACCTGGCAGAGTTCCTTCTGGATGAGCACCTACAGAAATATCACAAATTTCTCCTGTAGATGTTTTTACTGTAACAGAAGCAAAATAGAGTTTACCTGAAACGGTGCCATTACTATATTTTTCACCAGCAAAAACCCATCGCAACTCATTATGATATTTTTTATTATACTCATTTTGTTTATCAAAATCCATAAACTCTTCTGCTGAAATAGATTTTCCTGAATGAGTCCTTCCTTTTCTTATTTTTTTCTTTTCATCAGTCATAAAGTATTCCTGTTATTTTTATAATTACTTAGTTTATCACTCTTTATACTTCCAAATCAATCCAATTTTAAAATATTTGAATATTATACCATCAACATATATATTTAATTAAAACAAATGTAAATTGGATTAATAAAAATGAATAACAAAAAACATTGATTTTATCTGTTTGTAGGGGTAAAATAAACCGAACTTTCTACATAGGGGTTCAAAAAATGAGTAAACACCTTCATGGGTATCATTTAGTCCATATTGAAAAAGGCTGCAATGGTGAGCCTTCAAAAATTATTGAAGAAATCATTGAGCTAATTGATGCAGAGTCTCAAAACGCTAAAATTATGGCTTTGATTGAGATTTCTGACTTAATTGGCTCTATTGAACTATATATTGATAAATATGAAATTCAATATGCTTTAGATAAAGAATTTTTTAATGCCCCACCATCAACCAGTAAACAAATTTTATTCTTTGCCGAAAAACTTGATAATTCATTCGATAATGAAACCAGAATGGAAGTTATTGATTCTCTTTTTAAATCCATTTGCGGTTATATCCAGAATAAATTTAAAGGAATTTCTTTAGAAGATATTCTTATTATGAAAAATATCACAAAGAGGGCTTTTATTAATGGACGCAGATAATAAATTTATTAATTCAACCTATGTAAATACTCTTTATATTTTAGAAGCTCTTAACTTCTATCAAAATGAATTTAGAATGCTTTCCGTTCCTATGTGTGTTGATTTAAAAGCTATTCATTCTTCTATTCCTGAATTTAAAAGAAATGAACTTGATATTCTACCCCGCAAAAATGGCAGCTATTATGTTGGTAGTGCAGAACAGTCTTTTATTTATTTACATTCTCATGGACTTTTACCAGAGAATAAAAGCATGGCTTTAACACCATGTCAAAGAGATGAGATTGAGGATGATATTCATCTTGGTATTTTTTTAAAGCTTGAGTTGATTAATGTTGGTCATCATAATGTAGAAGATATGTTAGATATTTGTCGTAAATTTTTTAGTAAATATTCAAAAAATATTGAAATTATTGACTCTGGAAACAAACCACATGAAAAAGATATTTTAATTAACGGAATTGAAGTAGGTAGTTATGGGGTCGGTTATATGCAGGATGGAACGCCTTACACATATGGCACAGGAATTGCCGAACCGAGGCTTTCTTTTGCTTTAAATAATATTAATTAAAAATTATAAATAAAAAAAGCCACTTTGGTGGCTTCTTGTTTGTCTAAATAATTCAAATATTATTCATTTTATTTAAAAGAGCTTCACCTTCATCGGTTAGCTCTATTGAGGCTGTAAATTGAAATTCTTCACCATCATCCAGAATAATTGGATCTTCTTCTGTTAACAGACAAATATTTTTCTTAATTAATTTTTTGTAAATGTTCATCCCTGGAATAATACTTCCCAGACAATCTTTCAGAGTTTTATCCTCAATTTTAGAGATTAAAATAGCTCTTTCTGCTTTTAATCTTCTTAACGCAGAAATTTCAGCTTCTGAAAAATCTTTTTCGCTTTTCATATTTTATATTCTCTTAAATTAATCTTTGTTGATTATAGCAATGTCGAGTTAAAAAAACAACAATAAATTTATGTTGAATCTCGTATGTTATTTTGATATCATTATGGCTCAATAATTAATCAGAGGTGTAAAAAATGGAACGTCAAGTTATCAGAACTAATGTAGGGCATTTTTCAATTGAAGAGGAAACTGGTTCTTCTATGATTGAACGTATCCAGAAACTTCAGGAAAAACATGGATGTGATGTTAAATTAGTTCCAGTTGGTGGCTACTCTGGTTATGATGATTATGACATTTATACTGAAAGACTTCAGACTGATGAAGAGTATGAAGCATCTTGTAAAGCAGAAAAGTTAGCTCTTGATAAAAAAGAAGCAGCTAAAGCTAAACAAAAAAATTCCCGAAAAGCAAACAAAATTCTGGATAAAGTCATTAAAGGTCAATCTATTTCTCAAGAGGAAAAAGATTTTTTACAGAGACTTCAAATTTCAGTAAAATAATTTTTTGAACTTTATTTAACCACCAGCTTGAACACTGGTGGTTTTTTTATTATATTTAAATTTTAAGAGGAATATAATATGAACAGACAATTTGCAACACATTGCCATACAGGTAATCTTGAAAAAGTAAAAATAGAATTAGATAATATCACTGAAGAGGATATTATTTTTGGCTACTCTTTAGCTTGCCTTGCAGGAAAAGTTGAGATTGTAAAATTTCTTTTTGATAGTGGTAAACTTCCTTCTCGCACTGAAAATGGAGAAGACATAAAAGATTTTGGCTTCAGATCTTCATGTGGAAATAAAACAGGAAAAGCAGTTCAGGAATATTTTATTAAACAACTTGATTATGTTCCTAATGATGACATCAAAGCTTGGATGAAAATAATTTAATCTTTTTCCCATTCTGCTTTTCATCCATCTTCGCCGTAAAAACCCCTTCCTTCAGGGCGGGGTTTTCAATTAAAAAACTTTAGAAATAATGAGTTATACTTTTGAAAATTTTTATTGATTAACACTTCTTAAATATGATAAAATTATAATTCTATATTAGATAAAGGTTGAGAACAATGGAAACTAAATCAAGTAATAAAAGCAATAAAAATTTTATTTGTTTTGTTACGTTATTTTTAATTGTATTTTTGGTAGCTGGTGGTATTGTGGTAAACAATATTTATGAATCAAGAAAAAATATCGAAAAATATTCTATTATAGAGCCAAACAGTCAAAATAAACCACCTTACCCGATTAGTGATATTTTGGATATCTCAGGTAGAGTAGATGCTTTGAAAAGAGTTGACTCCATTAAAGCTTCTGCTTTGTTTGTAGAAGAAACAAATAAGTATTTTAAAAATATTTGTACTGACAAAAGTTGTTATAATTATAAAATTACGAATCCAAAAGAATCTCAGAGGCTTAAATGTTCATGGGAAATTAAACAAATTGATATTATCCCATTCTATTTAAGAAAAAAGGATAATTATATTTCAATGATGCTTTATAGGGCTACTTTTTCTGATAATTCTCAATTGATTTATAAAACAACTCTTGATGGTTCAAGATATGAAGACTGGATTTCTTTAACTGGCTTTTCTGTTAAAGAAAAAGACGGGCAATATTATGCATATAGTGGAAAAGAAATTGAAAATGCAAATCTTTATAGATTTGATAAAGCCATTTCACTAGCTTATGAAAATATTTGCTATGATAAAGATTTTTTTGAGACTCAAAAACATGATAAAAAACTATGGCAGGAAAATAAAACTAAATAATCTCCCTTGAAATGCCCGCCCTTCAGGAGGGTGATTTACAGCGAGGATGGATAATAAAAAAAGCCCCTAAGGGCTTTTTTTATAATCTTTTTTTGATTATTAACTTATTTTCATAAGACGTTAATTCTTTATTGATATTTCTTCTTTCATATAATGCGAATTTATCTTTAAATGACTCTTTAATTTCTTCCTGTAACTTTTTATCTTTTATATTTTCAAAAACTCCATCTTCTTTAAAAATATCAAAATCTTCCTGTGTTATATCAATAATAGCAGATATGTTAAAATATTTCATTTTATCTTTTTGAACTAAACTCTTTATAACCTTATCTATGTTTTCGTGATTTTCTATTTTTAACAATTCATTATATCTAAAGTAATCGTATAAATAATTCATAATATCAACAGAGCTTTTTATTCTATCTTCCATTTCGTCAATTACTATTTCTTTAAGATCTTCATCCATTGAACTTAATAAAACAAATTTTAACTTCATTTTATCAATAGCATATTTCATCACACTACTATCAGGATTAGAGGTTGCATTTTCATATAATCCACGGCTTTTTAAATAATTAAATTGTTTATGGTAAGCACCTGTATTTATATCAGAGAAAAAGAGGAATCCTAAATATTCATCAGTAATTTTACCTTTATTTAATAATACTTCTATTTCATCAGGTTCAAAATTAAGAAGCAAACCATTTTGCCCATTAGCAAAGTCTTCTGGTTCAACTTTATTTAATGAGTCACACCACGCTTTTTTATTTTGTTCCAGAAAACTTATTATTTTGTTTGAAAGGATATTTTTCTGACCATTGAAATAATTTTCTCTTACTATATTATAAAATTTTTCAAGAGAGTTTCTTTCAATTATTCCTAATTTTTTCTTTATAGTAAAAGAACTCATTTTTTCATATAACCTTTTTAATTTATTTTTTTTATTATAACATACTATTCTTGTTAATAAAAAGAGATGCAAAGCATCTCTTTTATATTTTTTATTAAAAGTTGAAAAATTTAATTAGTTCGGGTAAAGGATATTTTACACTTATAGTATCTGTTTTTATTTTGATACTCTCATATCCATTAATACTATCCACATCATTTTGTTCTGACTTTGATGAGGCTAAAACTAAATTTTCACCTTCTGAGTTTCTGGTAAATTTTTTAGCTTCTGAATCAATTATTTTATAACCCCCACTACCAGATGCAGAAGCCCCAAAATTATTATTTTTATTAAAATCATAAAGTCTATTACTTAGTTCACCTTCATCAAAAAATATATATAGATAATTTTTTCTTTTGACATTATTTATCTTATTGTAAAACATTGGCTCTCTTGAAATACAAGAAGAAAGATCAGAGGAATTTATATTTCCTGGGGTTGTTATTAACATCAAAGCCTGTGATATAAATTTTAATTTTTCTGAATTCTCTATATTATCCAGCAAAGATATTTTTAATAAATCTTCATCCCCTATTACATTATGTTTTGAAAGATTATTATCTGTAAGAAAAAATTGAGGCATAAAATATTGCTCAAAATCTACAACATTTATCTTTTTTGCTATATCTTTTATTTCCTTCTCAAACAAATAAGAATCTTTTATAGGAAATAATCGTGAAAAGAAAAATTCATAAATTTCTCTAATTGTTTTTTCTTTAATTGCCATATCATAAATATCAAGTAAATTATCATTTTTCTTGATTAAGCTTTCTTTTTTAGTTTCAAGCTTGGGCTTTAACGTATTCCAGTTATTTTCATCAAGCATCAAAGAAAGAGCATGGTGGAGGGTGCTTATTGGCACATTGTGACCTTTAGATTTTAAAAAGTCAGATATTTTTGAACATTTTCTTTTGAATGTATCTAGAGTAAAGTCTTTGCTTATCATAATTTTCACCTTTTTATGGATTTTTATTTAAAGCTGTTCTCGTTACCTCTAAAAATCCTATTAAGTAAAATATGATTAAGATTTTAGAAATTATTTTTTATTTATCCATCGTTTACCTTTTTAAGAGAACGGTAGGCGTATTAAATGATGGTTGCCTGTTAAAAAATAATAGACACCTATTAATTAAAAGTCAAATAAAAAGAGCCTTGGCTGGCTCTTTTTTTTAATCATTCATTATAATTATATTCTCTTTTTCATTAATCTTATATCGTTCTTATTCTCTTCTAATTTTTCATTTATCTCTGTCTTTTCTTCCATTGCCAATAAATGAGGTGCTACAAGCTCATAATAATCTCTGTAAGTCTTATTTATTATTTTATCAGTACATACTTCATCCAGAGATTTTATATATTTAAACAATACTTCTGATACATCTATTATTAACTGTAATTCCTTTCCTTTTTTCATACCTAATCTGACACTATTATAGAGATAATTAAAGCAATTTAAGGACTCGCCTTCATTACTAATTTCACATGGCTGAAATGGATTTAAACCATATTTAAGTGCTATTTCTAAACTTTCTTTACCACAAATTGAAATATTACTCATAAAAGAATAGTATTCATTATTTGAAAATTCAGATTGATTTGGATCAACCCCTACTTCAAAAAAGACATTTAACATTAACGGATTAGAATAAAAACGAGATATCCAAAATATATCATATGAATCCTTATAGGGGTTGCAATTATCATTTACATGCGGATTCATGCCATAGGCTAATACTAATTCTTTTAATAATTTAAATTTATCACCTGAATTTATATTCCAGTTTTTTTTATTTTTAGCTTCATCTTTTTTTATTACAGCGGAATAATAACAGAAAAATTCAAACAAAGTACATTCTACAGGGACAGTTGAATTAAAAAAAGTATATTTAACAGCATCTGGTTTATCATTATATTCTTCTGAACTAAAAAAACCTCCTATTTTACTAAATCTTCCAAAATCACTAAAATCTATTAAGTCGTTTATGCCTATATTATTATTTTTTAAAACTTTATCTATAATGTAAGCATGAGATGTTTTTGCTTCATAATCATCTCTAAATAAAAAAAGAAGCTGTTTGGGTAATTTTTTTATATCATTCATCTTTTATCTCTTATTTTTTTATATATTTTTTATTATAAACCTTTATTCTTATATTAAAAATAGCCTTTATATTACATCTTAAATTTTTTTGAAGTAGTATATCTTTGTTTCATATAATACTCATCAATTGCTATTACAAATTTAAATAAATCATTTTTGTAAAAACCAGCAGAATTTAAACAATTTAATTCTACAATTTTATACTCATCATTTATTTTAGCTATATCTATAGCAAAATTTTTTTCATTCGTTAAAGAAATCATTTTTTTTGCGAATAATTCTGCCTGATTATCAATAATTTCACTTTCAAAGAATTTCCCATTCATTTTATAACTTGAACCTGAAATTATTTTTTTATCCACAACAAAAAAACGATATTCCTGACTTATTTCTTTAACTTTTGCAATCGAAACTAAACCTTTATAATTAAAAGACTCTTGAGTATAAACCCCACCGTTGAATGTTTTAACATCATTTACAGGACGTATAAACAATTTATCATTTTTATTCCATTTTATTTTGTCAGTTTCAGTAATAAATATATCACTATTAACAAAATTTTCCTTACCAAAGATATTCATAAAATCATCAGATGTGTATTTATCTATACTAAAAACAGAATTTTTTATTATTTTTTCTGCATTTTTTACAAGCAAATAAGAACCACATACAAAATAATCCTTATTGTCTTCTGGCGTAAAATCACTTTTATTTCCGCTCAAAATTATTTTATCTTTTTTAGGCTCAACTAAAATATAATTTATATTAAATCTCTCCAGAATATTTAACAGATTTAAAAATTTATTTCTTTCCACATCTATTATTTGAACAAGCCAAGTTAACATAATTTATTTCCTTTTAAATTTTTTAATATTATAAATTATAAATAAAAAAAGCCCAATACGGGAATCAGGCTTTATTTTCTAAACATATAATGTATATTTTTTATTATTATTTATATACTATATCTTCTTTAAAAATAATCATTCTCATCACTTCTACATCAACACCACGCCTGATATTACCAAAGTTTTTATAATCTTCAACTGTTCTTCCTATCCAGCCAGGTAGCTTATCTTTAACATATTCCCAATTCATTGCATTTAAATATTCATAATTTATATCATCACTATAAGTATTTGGGTATTGAGTAGAGCGAACTAAATCATCGGCCTTTAAGATTTCATCTTCTCTTAGAAATACATAAGCTACATTTAATCCTTTTTTGGGTTTGACGTTTTTAGGAGTGCGATACATAATTTTTCCTCTTAATTAAAGATCTATTAACAAATCATTGGAATAACCATTTTTATTTTCATTTGGATATCCCAATGGATTACAAATTACTCTTAAAACATCAGCTAACATATAATCAAAAGTATCATGAGTGTGACCATGAATACATAGTTCCAGATTATTAGCATATAACAACATATTAGATAACTCTGAAACAAAAGCTGCATTCATTCTTGAAGATAGGTACTTTTCAGAGACACTGGCATATGTAGGTAAATGATGCGTAATTAACACTTTTCTTTTATAATCTTTGCTTAATTCTTTATTTATAAAATCATAACATTCTTCAAATTTTTTCTGCATATCAAATGTTGATACAAACTTTGTATCATCATCATCTTTATAAATTGTTTTGTAGTCTGCTACATTTTGCATAATGAACAAATTATTAGTGGGATCTTTATTTAAATCACTCCATAATGTACTGCCAATAAAGTGAACCCCTTCAATCTCAATAGTTTCATTATTCAAAAAATAAAAATTTTCAATTTTTACGCTTTTCCAAAAATCAACAGTCTCCTTTATAGAAGACCACATTGGATCGTGATTACCTAAAATGAAGATAACAGGTATTTTTTTACAAACATCTTTAATAAACTCTAACTGGCGAGACAAAGCATTACCTAAATCACCAGCGATAATCAGTAAATCAGCATTTTTATTTAAACAAAATCTCGTTCTGTTTTCGAAAAATTCCATATGCAAATCACTAACTATCTGAACTTTCATTATTAGACCCTCTTACAATTTCCTCGATTGTAACATGTTTTTTTTATCATTAACACCTATTTTTAATAAAAAAAAAGCTGAAATCCAATTCAGCTTTTTAAATTCATTACATATTTACATTATTCACTAAGTTCATTTAACAGATTTTTATAGCGTTGTTTTGCTTTTTCTCTGTAAAAATTATTATCAAGCTTAGCTTCAAAATCACTAAAGGTATTAATTGTTTTAATAAAATTATCTTCATTCTTACAAGTCTCGTAAGCATCTCTGGCAAGAAGATGAGCAATTTTATTACCTTTATTTTCTTTAGAATTCACTTTTACAAAAGATACTCTGAATTTTTTCTGGTAACTTTTAATCTTGTTATAACTATCAATTGTTTTTTGGCTTGTGGTATTCCACAATTTTCCACTTTGGATAGCTTTAATTACTTGTTCGTTATCAATGTAAAAACGCAAAAGAACATCATTGATTGCAAACTCTTCGTGATTCTCGTTGATCTCATTTAATGCAACTTCAACAGCTTTCAATTCAGCATAGGAACTATCACCTTTCATTTTTTCAAAACCGCAAATGCGTTTGAAATTATGATAAATTTCTTGATCCAAATCTCTTTTTAAAATATTCACACCAAAAGTGCTCATATGAATACCATTTTCAATCCTGGCACTACCATCAGTATGAATATCAATAACATAACTATATTTATTATAACGCTGCTCAAGAATTGAATGAGCTTTTTCGTTATCAAAAGTAAATACAGGACGTTTTTCCTCTGGTGCTTTATTCTCTTCAAATTGTTCAGCATACTCTCTCATTTTAGCAAGCATTGTAAGCCTTACATCAGGAGTAGACTTAGAATCTACATTGAGCTTGATTAAAGAAAAAGTGCTACCAATTTCAGACAGCAGAGAGGCAAAAGCTAGTTTAGATGTTTCCTTATACATATTTCCACCAGCCGAGAACATGCTCATAAATGGAGTATTTTTACCTTCATTTTCCATTACTTTTCTTTTGCTATATTTTTTATTTTTATCTTCGTCCAAATCGGCTGATTCAATGAATAATGCTGTATTCCCTCTAAAATCTTCTTTTGAAAGATTCGCCTCTTTCAATACCAAATTAAGGACAATGCCAAAATTACGGGCATAAGATTTATTACTGTTAATATGGCTAACATCAAAGATTTGAATACTTTTCATCGTTCTTTCAATTAAATTGCTTCTTTGATTTCGTGATTGCAAGAAAAGAGCTACCGCTACCAGCTTTTGACCAGCAATAGTTTTTTCCAGAAAATGAAGAACAGGACGAGACATAATATACTCCTTTTTATTAGCAGAATTAAAAAATTAAATTTATTTAGACCAATGATGACCTTAGCTATAAAGGTTCAACACTATTGATTATAGACTAACATTATAATAATGTACACATAAAAAAACATAAGATCTTTCAAAGTCTTATGCTTTTAATTTAAAAATTTTTCAACTTAGTGGCAAAAGCATCGATTTTATCTGCATCAAAGACATCTGCATCACACCAGTGATTTGTTCCACCTGTGCAGTCTTTCATGCCATTACATTTTCGATAAAGAACCTGATGACCTTTCCCCATATGTTCACGAGCTGCTACAGAAACATATACATTTTCTGTATGAAGAATAGCTTCACCTTCTGACATCTGACCACCTGGATTAAAGGTAACTTTGTAGTCAGATGTGTCGAGACATAAATTTTTCTTTGCAAAATTCCTGAGAACTCTCAGAAATTCTTTTTTGTAAGTCTCCTTATCAAAATAATCATTAGACATTTGTAAGGTATTCATCATATGAGTGATTTGGCTCGCTTTCATATTTCCTCTCTCACTTACCTAAGTTTATGCTTTAAATGCATTATATCATAGTTTTCATGAGACCAAAGCTTTTATTTGTGCCCTGATAAAGTCCTTTGTCATATCATCAGTAATCAATCTGTTATCAGTGTCAACCTTATCCTGAATAGAACCTATGATTATTTCGGGACGATTAATAACCCAGGAATTAAGATAGACAAAAACCTGCCTTAAATGGTATTGCATTCTTGCTCCACCACCAGACCCCATAGAACCTGATTGTATTGCAACTTTTTTACCATCAAAGGGATTTTCATCTAAACGAGATAGCCAGTCTATAGCATTTTTTAAAACACCTGGAATAGAATAATTATATTCAGGAGATACTATAATAACACCATCAGATTTTTTTATTTTTTCTCCCATTTCGATAGCTATTTCTGGAAAGCCTTTTTCATTTTGAATATCCATATCGTAAAGAGGATATCTATCAAGACCAGTAAGAATTTCTATTTCTATACCTTCCGGGGAAAGGGACTGAAGGTTTTCTGCTATTATCCTGTTATAGGATTCTTTTCTTAAACTACCAACCAGCACAACAATTTTTTTATTCATAATAATTCTCCTTTTATTTTAAAATACCATTTAATTACAGAGAATATATCAGAATTAACAATAAAAACAATATAGTACAATTGATGTATATCATCAAAATTTTTGTTCTAAAACAAAAAAAGCCCCGAAGGGCTTTATTTTTTATAATTTACAATTTAGAATTCTACTGTAATAAGATTTTGTTTTTGAGTTACTTTAAAGTCGTGTTTTACTTTACCACTTTTCATCTCATTCATTAGTTTTTGTTGATCTACTGCACAATATTGTTGAGAGCAACCATGATTTGGTACGATAGTTAATGATACTCCGATTTGACCAGATACCGACTCTGCTTTTACAGAAGTAGATACAACCATAAACAGAGAGAGTGCAGCAATCATTACGTTTTTCATTTTATTTACCTGTCAGTTATTAACCTGAAAGTATTTTATCAAAACTATCTACTTAGTACAAGTTTTAACTTAACTGAAATTTATTAAATTCTTGTTTTCTGCTTATTGGAAACAGTAATGACATTGCTTTTCTTTAAACCTTCTTCTATTTCAGCCCTTTCTCTTTCAACTTTTCTTCTTATACATTCATCTTCTGTTAATCTGTCAGGTGAAGTGTTTACATACTTAGTACTTCCATATTTATGCATCTCATTTTCTGTACTTTCAAACAAATCTTCCCTTCCATTATAATCGCCTTCTCTAAAAACTTTTATTATTTTATCTACTGCATCATAATCAGGGCATTTATCTAAATATTTGTCTAACTCCCATGAAACAGATATTGCATCACCCATAGAAAAACGAGATGTTTTTACTTTGAATTTAGTTCCAGGAAAATTAGATTTTAATAACTTTCTTATATTTTTTGCACAAATTGTTAAATTTTCAGTACCATATTTACTTTTTACTTCTATTAAATCAGATAGTTTTACCCCGAAGTATTCATTTATTTCATTATTACTCATAATAGTATCACCAAAAAAATATTCTATTTATGACTCTATTATAACATAAAAATAATAAAACCATACACTGGTTTTATTATTTCTTAAATTTATTAATTAACCATATTTACTATATCTTTAAAAGCATCCATTGTGATAGTATGGTTTATCAAATATCTATTTATATTAAATATATTCGCAGTATCTATATATACAGGATGACTATAAACACCGAAACCTGCTATATACCCATCATCTTTTATTACTTTTAATAATTTACTATTTTTAGCTCCATACGGATAAACATATATTGGAATAAAACTATTAGTTACATCAATTAAATCTTGTTTGCTTTTAGCTACATCATAAGATGGATTTCCAAGATAGTCTTTTTTAAAATGCGTTCTGGAATGATTAACATACAGAAAATTTTGATCTTTATATTGCTCTATATCCTTTTTCTGAATATACGCATTTGTTTTCATTTTTTGGTATTGAGTTACTAATGCAAAAGTTGCAGGATAATTATATTCAGCTAATTTATTCATAGCTATTTTTTGTGATGACCACCCATCATCAAAGGTTATTATTACAGACTTATCTGGAACTTCTGTTTTATCTTTTATAGCTTTTACTAAATCAAGGCTTGATATCACATTAAAACCATTTTTATGAAGATAATCCATTTGTTCACTAAAGCACGTTTCTTTTACATTCATACTATTATTTTTATCGCCTATAGAATGATACATCAAAACAATTGCTTTTTTAGCGGCATAAACATGAGATATAGACAGGAAAGGAAGGGATAGTATGCTTAATGTTAATATTTTCTTATTCATTTAAACCTCAATTTATTTTCATCAATACTTTTCCAAGTTGAATAATTGTAGCAAAATTTGTTTAAATAACAATTAAATAGATATATTATTTCACATTTTATTCATACATCATTTATATTTCATTTAAGATGGTTATTTTTTATACTTTTTATTTTATTTTTTTTTAATGCCCAAATAAAAAAGCACTCAACAGAGTGCTTTCTTGATGTTCATTTAGCTTTTTAAGTCATTAAATAAAGACTGAATAAGAAGTTTCAGAACACAACGTAATAGAACGACTTCCTACGCTTTCACTTGATACATCTGCCAGAACGAAGCCAGAGATTTGATGTTCTGCAATTGCATCAATTTTATAACTTTGCTCATTGATATTAATAGAGTCGCCAGGGTTCAGATTTTTGCCTTTAACTTGCACAGTTTTAATCAGACTCATTTTATGTTCTCTCATTTTGTTTAACATCATATTGTCTCAACAGTGTCTATACTATCTGAATCACTATGATAAGTACAGTACTTTTTTACTATTTTTTGACTTTAGCAAATGCAAAAACTCTTTGAGAATTTTTATTAAATGCATATAGCAAAGAACTTCCCATCACAAAAACAAACCACGGCATCATAGCCCATTCCTGGATGTTAAAGCTATGACTAATACCAGAACTTAAAGAGTAGCTTACCAGCATCGCTAACATTAAAGAAAAAAACATATTCGACATTCACATCACCTTGTTAAATTAATTTCTGTTTATCTATATTACTCATCTTTTTAGTGCTTGTATATTGAATCTTTAAAAAAACAAAAGATAGGTCACATTTTACCTAGATATTGCTACAATCTTCTTTTCCCTGAATTTTCATTGAGTTTATCTTCATTGATGACTATATTAATTTTTACTTTTTCAATAGCAATCTTAAAAATGTTTTTATATTTATTATTTACATATCCTGATTTCAGGATATATTTTTCTATTTCATTTATATATCTTTCATTTTTTTTATTTAACTGAATTGAATTAATTACAATATTTTCCATTATTTTTATAATTGTGTCTGGAACAGACTTACCATTAAATAAGTTATCTCTGTTATTGAAATAATTTAAAATCAAATGAGATGTATTTTTATACTCCATACCACATTCTTCAAAAAAATCCTTTTGTTCTTTTTCATCCAACACTTCATTTAAAAATAATAAAGAAAGTCCATTTTTTTCTACATTATTGTAAAAATCATGCTTTTCTTTTTCATTTAATTCATCTTTTATATCTTTTATTATTTCTATTAATAAATCAGGATGTAATATAAAATCTTTGCAAACTGCAATTACATTTTTATATCGGAAAAGGTTAATAATAAATGCTTTTTTATTGTCAACACTCTCGTTTTTTATATAATCTATTAATATACCGAAATTTTCACTTAGTTTTAATTCTGATTCTGATTTATAAAAATGCGGAATAAAATATAATAATGAAATTTCTTTTTTATCTAAACAAATTCCATTTTTTATTAATATAGCTAACTCAGATAAATTACCATTATTTATACACTGTATTAATGTTGATGCCTTTACTGGTATATCACTTTTCTTAAAATAATAATAATCAATGAATTTAGATTTTATTCTTTCTTTTTTGATTAATTCCTGAATTTTAACTTTATTATCTATAATAAAATTATTTAGATTAACCTCATCTTTTTTATTCTTTATGCCTTTTAGCATTATCTTATTAAATTCAATGTCTATTTCTTTTCCTACATTAAATATTTCTGAATTTGATTTTACAAACTTATTATAAACTCGACCTTTTTTTAATAAATCTATTTCTACTAGTGAAATTTTATGATTATGTTTTACAAAAAACTCCAGACAATCCAAATTTCTTATATTAATTAAATTTAACATTAGAGCCTTATGATTGTCTTTGCCTTTTAGTATTTCTTTTTCATTTTTATATTTTTCTGATAAATAATCGCTATTTTTATTCGAAAAGTTAATAATATCTTCAATTAAATGATTTTCTTTCAAAGAATTTAAAAGATTTAACAAATAACTTAATGATTTATCACCCTGGTAATTTAAACGACCAGCAGGATTTTTTATGTATTCAATCAAATATGCAATAAAAAAATCTAAATAATCTTTATCTTTTATATAATTATCTATAATTTCCTTTTTAATTTCAGCATTACCATTTATTAATATTCTATTTACACAATTTAAAAATAAAAAGGCTTCTTCAAATCTAAAACTGAAACCAAGAATAGTATTCTTTTCTTCTTTTCTTTTAAAATATCTGCTTAAAAAATCAAAATTTAATTTTTCCTGTAATTTGAGATAGATATTTTCTTCAAAATAAACAGAATCCAGAAATAATATATACTCTATGTTATCAGATGTTATATAGTTATTATTAGTTTTTAACTTTTCTGATGTGTATTTACCAAGTAAATCTTTTGTCTTTTTAATGCCACTGCTTAGGCTTCCGTATTTATGGATGACATTAAATATATAATTATAGAATAAAGGTATAGATTCACCATTTGTATCAAAAGAGATATTGTTGAATACAAAATCTTCACCCAATTCCCTTATTAAAAAATCTATATTGGCATCTTCCAGAAAATAATAAATAAAACAGACATATTCTACATTAAAATTATAGTTTTTTAATTGCAGAGCGCCTTTTAAAGTATTGTATAAGCTATCCTCCACCCCTTCTCTTGAATACATTTCTATATTTTTTTTATTTTTTTTCAACTCACTATATCTTTCGCATTCCGATTCTATTTTTTGACGAGAAATTCTGCATGACATTAAATCTTTAAGAGAATAATTTTTATCACTTAAAAAATCATTAATTATATCAATATTAAGACCGATAGAACCAGTAAATCTTATATTTTTATATCGATCTTGTAATTTTTCAAAAACCAGAAAGTCTACAGGTTCTATATTCATCATCTACCCTTAATAAAAAAATAATTTTTATTATATCTTTTTTTAAAGCTGAATTACAACTTAAATTCATACTATCAATAGTGAACCTTTAAATTAAGGATTTTAAGCGGAAAATGGATAATAAAAAAGATCTGCAAAGCAGATCTTCATCAATTCTATAAAAGTGTCATATATGATACTTTTAAATATTTATTAGACTTTTATAGTTCATTAAAAAGCTAAAAGTTAATATATGAGCTATTAATGATGTTCTTTTTAATTAATAGCTCTTAATTGAACTGTTACGACTTTTTTCATTATCAAACGCTTTTCATTTATTCAACAACAATAAACTTATTTGCAAACCAAACAAAACCAAGCTCTTTGCCATCATTATTTTTTACTTTTACATCATCATTGAGCATAAAAGAAAGAAAATACAAACCTTTATCACTTGTCTCAACAAAATAAGAAAGCTTTCTTTCAACACCACTATTTAATTTAATTTCATTAATCATTGTGTTGTTTTCTTTTAAATCATCTGAAATATGATCATAGTATTTTGGTTTATATTTATGCAATGACATTACCTGAGTTCCTTTTGCTTTCATGAAGTCTACTGTCATTGCATTTTCAATATCCAGATACACACTTTCTTTTGAAGTGTTTTTTAATACAACTTCTACAATAATTCCTTGAATTTCAGAAGTATTAATGTATTGCCCATTAAGAGTAATATCGATATTTTTTTTATCTTTAAGTAATTCTTCCTGTGAAATAACCTTTTCATTGACGGTTGCTTTTTCTAAAGCTTTAGGAGAAAACTTAACTGCAATATCTTTTTCAGATGATGGTTTTTCTTTAGTCTTACTGGAAATATTTGAGGAGGAGTCCACGTTCTTGGACTCATTTGAACCACCTACCAAAAAAACTGCCACTCCAAGTACAACTACTACGGTTGCAATTAGTGCTTTTTTAGATATTTTCATGAATTTTCCTTCCTGTAATTTATTTAATTACGAACATTATATCTTTTCTTATCTCATAGTACAAGCGATTCAGCCTCTCGCAATTAATAATTTTCATCCTATTGAAATTCGCTCTCCCCTGAATAATGAGGTTTTACAGCGAAGTAGATAAAAAACAAAAAGCCCCATAAGGGGCTTAATTAACAAAATTAAAGATATTTAACAATCTTCTTCAAGAACTTCCTCTTCCTGCAAAGGAAGCTCACGACGACCACGTACTGGCTTATTCAGCTTATCCCCTGCATGACCTTTATTTTCTTTTTTAGCTGACATACGTTTTTTCTGTTTCAGATTACTCTCTTTTTCATTAAGAGCATGGGCTTCTTTGCGAAATTGTTTTCCATTTTTCATTACGCCATCTTCATTGAATTCATTAGTCAATTTCATATAGATTCTCCATTTGTGTAATATTTGGTGCTCCATGTTGGATTTGAACCAACGACCAATCGATTATGAGTCGACTGCTCTAACCACTGAGCTAAAGGAGCTTTTCTTGTTTCTATGAAAATACTATATCAATGTTTATCAGTGTATACAACACTTTTTTTTCTATTTTAGTTTAAGTGATCAAATTACAATCAAATTTAAAAAATACTGAAAAAAAAGCCTCCTGTATGAGGCTTTTAAACTAAATTCATTTAGTTATTTCAAAACATACTCGCCCATTGCTTCATTATAGGTGGCACCAATTTCTGATACTGGGACCCAAGGTAAGATAACATTCTCACCAGTATCTACATTCACTCCATGACTAACCAAAGTTTCCATACGACCTGTCTTTTCATTTTTACTTTGGCAAAGAATAACAATAATCATAATTGCACCTGTTTTATATCGAACAATTTGTTGCTGAACATAATATCACCTCTTGTTAAAAAGAGCAATTACATCCTTATTTTTTTAGATTAAACTCAATGTTTTTATTAAAAATTATTGCAATTTTATAGATATCTTTAAATGTTTTAAATTTTATGCTATAGTGATTTATAAATTTTTTTAAAAGAGAGTTTATATGTCTAAAATGAATGCACAAATCGCTATACCTTACATTACTACATTAGAAGATGAAGACTTTCCAGTGGCTGAACTCACTGAATCTGAAATTATTCCTGTCATGGAAAAAGCATTAAGTGATCTCTGCTCTAAGAGTAGTTTTATGTATGGCATCATACTAGGAGATCCTGAACTTGATGAAATTCCAGTTTCTACCTGGTTTACTAATTTCTATGAAGCCGATTATCATTTAAGACATGGTGTGCCTCAGAAAGATGATTTAAGAATCATTGAAAACAAACTTTCTGAATATTTAATCAACATTTCTATTAATGATACTCTTGATGATTCCGAAGAAAATATGGCCTTTCTATCAGAAGGATTTATTGATATCAAATTAGGAAAAAGTATCAATAAAAGAATTTACAGAGTTTCCTATAAACTTGTTAACAGCAATGCAGAAGAAGCTCTTTTTTATATAGAAAATAATCTTCAGGCTCTTACTAATGATGCTGAAGGTGATGAAAACCATAGTGATATACCACCACGCATTCATTAATGATTATTTATGAATATTTTAAGATCTGAATCTCACAACATCAAAGATTTCGCTTTCTCTGCCCTCAAGAATAAATTATATGTTGAGGGCTTTCAACTACGAAAATCTCTTGAAAAAATCATAACTTCCAAAGAAAGTAAATTAAAAGATTCCTTTATTTTGTTAATGAAGAATCCGCTTAATAACGAATTTATTGGAATTAGCACTTTCCTTCTCACTGAACATTGCACTATTCAAACTTTTGTAAAAAAGGAACATAGAGGTAAACATTATGGCACTCTTTTGATAAAAGAAGTTATAAATAATGTTCCAGAGCATTTAAAATACCGAATGAAATTATCATCTGGCGAAACTCAGTCATTATTATTATTCAGAAATCTATTAAATGATAATATTATTGATTATGATTTTTTTATTAATAATGATGTTAAAAATAAACTCAAATGTTTAGATACTTATCTTTTTTGTAAAAAATATAGTTTAAACACTGAATTGTATATTCCTGGAATTAATCAAATATTTAATGAAAGGGATTTAGAATTTATAAATCAATTATACAAAAAACCCGCATGAAGCGGGTTCTTTTTTTATCGTTATTTTTTGTTAAATAATTGAGCCATCGATGATCCATCATAACGATTGTAATAATTGTCAAGCAGGAAAGTCATCCATTCCTTAGTCTTGGCACCTGGATTATCTTTTTTAAATTCAGCAAGAATATTATTTACTTCTTCACTGCTCAATGGAGGGAAATACACTTCCTGAATATATTTAACCTCTTCTTCCAGTGACGGAACTTTTTCTACATCACCACGTTTTTTATAAGCATTAATTGATTCAATCAAACTATTCATTTGTTTAGCAATATTCAACTCAAGAAATTTTTCTTCTGAAACAACTTTACCATTAACCTTCAATTCTGCATTTTCCAGTCCAATACTGGCAGTATTCAGATCCCCCAACGCCAACATAACTACGTTCTTTTTGGCTGTATTTTTGGTTTTCATTGCATCAAACTTTTCTTTCATCAAAAAATTTTTGGTAAACATACAAACTCCTTATTTATTATTTATAAAATTTGTTATTAACAATTAACTAAAACAATGTGGCAATTCATCATCCATATAAATCCAACGCAAAGGACCAATTTCATTTTCTTTTAAATCTTTCCATAATTTCCATTCCATTGGTTTCCTGCAATAACTATGAAAACGACCGTATAAATAAAGACAATCTTCATTAATAGTTGGACAAGAAAGAATTTCAATATGTTGACGTGGCATACCTTTTTCAAGCCAATAAGCAACAATTTCTGGATAATTATCAGAAACATTCACTTTTTCACCTGCACCACTTGGCAATTTTTCTGTCATAATAAAACCTTATATTTCAGAGTTAATAATACTTTTTTTGGCATCCTGGCGAGCTGTTTTTCTGTTAGCTTTATCAACAACTGCTCTGCAATTTTTTT
>Ga0308160_10000907_pt1 | contig 46847 bp, 43 predicted proteins | sample PhyFR1_FD_201036 | JGI IMG/M metagenome (GOLD analysis project Ga0308160, IMG submission 201036) | Phyllosphere microbial communities from UC Gill Tract Community Farm, Albany, California, United States - DLSLF.R1 | ecosystem: Host-associated > Plants > Phyllosphere > Unclassified | place: USA...
ATCCACGCTTCCTCTCCACGGTCGGTCACCCTTCCGCAGTTGCGCTTCACTTCGTTCGCTGTGGTCAGCTTACGGGAGGACTTACACCTCCAAGATTGCGCCCATGCTGGGCGCACAACAAAAAAGCCGCCACGGCCAGGGCCGGGCGGCTTTTCAACATGCGGACGGCTTAAACGACGGCGCCGTCGGTCTCGTCTTTTTCCTTGATCGGCTTGATCAGGTCTTCGCGCTTCACACCCAGCCACATGGCGATGGCGGCGGCCACGAACACCGACGAATAGATACCGAACAGAATACCGATGGTCAGCGCGACGGCGAAGTAATGCAGGGCCTGGCCGCCGAAGAACAGCATCGACAGCACCATCATCTCGGTACAACCGTGGGTGATGATGGTACGCGAGATGGTGCTGGTGATCGCGTGGTCGATGACCTCGGTCACGCTCATCTTGCGCTGCTTGCGGAAGGTTTCGCGGATCCGGTCGAAGATCACGACCGATTCGTTGACGGAGTAGCCCAGCACCGCCAGCACCGCCGCCAGCACGGTCAGCGAGAACTCCCACTGGAAGAAGGCGAAGAAGCCGAGAATGATCACGACGTCGTGCAGGTTGGCGATGATCGCCGCCACCGCGAACTTCCACTCGAAGCGCACGGCCAGGTAGATCACCACGCCGATCACCACCATGATCAGCGCGTTCAGGCCGTTCTGGGCCAGTTCGTCGCCGACCGACGGGCCGACGAACTCGACGCGCTGCAGGTGCACCGCTTCGGCGCCGGCCGCGTTGACGCAGGTGTTGCGGCTGACGGTCTCGCCCTTCTCGGTGGTCTGCTGGATCTGCTTGGTCGTGCCGTTCTCGGCCGTGCACAGTGCGTTGAACACCGTGGTCGAGGCGGTCGCGCCCGGCAGATCCTTGCGGATCGGCAGGCGCAGCAGGACATCCTGGGCGGTACCGAAAGGCGTCGCTTCCGGATGTTCGTAGCCGGCCTTTTCCAGGGTGCTGCGAATCTTCTCCAGGTCGGCCGCATGCGGATAACGCAGCTCCATGGTCGTGCCGCCGGTGAACTCCACCGAGAAGTGCAGCGGGCGGGTCACCAGGAAGAACACCGCGGCGACGAAGGTCAGCGCCGAAATCACGTTGAAGATCAACGCGTGGCGCATGAACGGGATGTCCCGTTTAATCTTGAAAAATTCCATGTCTTTCCTCGCTGCTTATTTCTTGGCTGCGGACTTGGCGCCCGCCGCCGTGATGCCCGGTTCCCAAACGGTACCGATGGCGATCTTGCCCAGCTTCTTCTTGCGGCCGTACCACAAGTTCACCACGCCGCGCGAAAGGAACACGGCCGAGAACATCGAGGTCAGGATGCCCAGGCAGTGCACGACCGCGAAGCCGCGCACTGCGCCCGAGCCGAATATCAGCAGGGCCAGGCCGACGATCAGGGTGGTCACGTTCGAGTCGAGAATGGTCGCCCAGGCGTGGCTGAAGCCGGCCGCGATCGCCGCTTGCGGCGTGTTACCCGCACGCAGTTCCTCGCGGATGCGCTCGTTGATCAGCACGTTGGCGTCGATCGCCATACCCAGCGCCAGCGCGATTGCGGCGATGCCCGGCAGGGTCAGCGTGACCTGCATCATGGACAGCAAGCTCAGCAGGAACAGCAGGTTGCAGGCCAGCGCCACCACGCTGAAGAAGCCGAACAGCTGGTAGTAGACGATCATGAAGACCGCGATCGCCACGAAGCCCCACAGGGTCGAATGCAGACCCTTGGAGATGTTCTCCGCGCCCAGCTGCGGGCCGACCACGCGTTCCTCGATGAAATCCGTCGGCGCCGCCATCGCGCCGGCTTTCAGCAGCAGGGCCAGCTCGGCGGCTTCCTGCGGGCTGCGCATGCCGGTGGTCTGGAAGTTCGCGCCGAATTCGCTCTGGATGGTCGCGACCTGCAGCACGGTGTACTTGCCCTTTTCCTTCAGCAGCGCGACCATGCGCTTGCCGACGCGCTCGCGGGTCATGGCGCGCATCTTGCGGCCGCCTTCGGCGTTCAGCTCGATGCTCACGGCCGGGCGCTGGTTCTGGTCGAAGCTGGCCGTGGCGCTGATGATCGATTCACCGGTCACCACCACGTCCTTCGACACCACCACCGGTACATCCCGGCCCTGGGTGAACAGTTCCGAATTCAGCGGGATCGCGGCGGTCAGTTCGGTGCCCGGGGTGATCGTGTCGTCGGTCACGCGGTATTCGAGGGTTGCGGTACGGCCGATGATGTCCTTGGCGTGGGCGACATCCTGCACGCCCGGCAGCTGCACCACGATGCGGTCGCGGCCCTGCTGCTGGATCACCGGCTCGGTGGTGCCGAGTTCATTGATGCGCTTGCCCAGGGTGCTGATGTTCTGCTTGACGCCATCGTCCACCGCTTTCTGCAGTGCTTCCGGCTTCAGGGTCAGGACCAGCTTCAGGTCGGTGCCGTCGGCGGTTTCGGCAAAGTTCAGGTCGGGATTCTGGTTGGCCAGCACGGAACGTGCCTTGGCGCGGGTCTCGGCGTCGCGGAAGCGGATCTCGACGCGGTTGCCGACGCGATCGATGCCGGCGTGGCGCACGTTCTGGTCGCGCAGCAGCTGGCGGGCCGAGGTCTGGATGCTCTTGACGCGGGTTTCCTCGACCGCCTTGGTGTCGACCTGCAGCAGGAAGTGCACGCCGCCGCGCAGGTCCAGGCCCAGGTTCATCGCCTGCGCGCCCAGCTTCTGCATCCACATCGGGGTGTTCTTCGCCAGGCCGACGGTGACGATGTAGTCAGGGTCGGCCGGGTCGCGGTTGAGGTCGCGTTCGAGGGCCAGCTTGGCCTTGAACTGGGCGTCGGTGCTGGTAAAGCGCGCACGCACGGCGCTGGTGTCGCCAGAACCTTCCAGGCTCACGGTCTCGGCCGGGAGGCCGTCGCGCTTGAGTGCCTCGACAACCTGGGTGACGGTACCGCTGTTGACCTTGACCGTCGCTTTCGAGGTCGTGATCTGCAGCGCCGGCGAGTCGACAAAGTAGTTCGGCGCCGTGTACAGCAGGCCGAGCAGCACTGCTGCCAGGATCAGTATGTACTTCCAGAGGGGGTAGCGATTCATGATAGGGGCCGTGCGGCGGGTTAAGGAGTTACAGGGCCTTCAGCGTGCCCTTCGGCAGCAGGGTGGTGACGGCGTTCTTCTGCACCACGATTTCGGTACCTGCGGCCACTTCGATGGTGACATAGGCTTCGGCGACTTTGGACACGCGGCCCAGGACGCCACCGATGGTGATCACTTCGTCGCCTTTGGCCAGTGCGTCCATCATGGACTTCAGCTCTTTCTGACGCTTTTGCTGCGGACGGATCATGATGAAATACATGACCACGAACATGATGATGATCGGGGCAAACGTCGTCAGGCTACCCATCAGGCCAGGATCGGCGGCGCCGGCAGCGGTTTGGGCGTAAGCGTTGGAAATGAACACAAGGACTCCGATTATAAGAATGTGAAAAAACAAGCGCTGTATTCTAGCACCCGCAAACTGTCAACAACCAGTTTTGGGGCATGTGGGAGCGCGATGCTTGATTGCAAGACGTTGCAGGAAAATTAATGCTGCTGGCGTGGACACGGGGTGTCCACCCTACGAATAGCCACGACACGTAGGGGTGGGCACACCGTGCCCACGATGCATAAAATTACACGCCGCGGGCGCGGTCGGCATTGAACTGCAGGCGGAACTCGTGGAAGCGGTCGGCATCGATCGCATCGCGGATTTCCTGCATCAGGTTCAGGTAGTAGTGCAGGTTGTGGATGGTGTTCAGGCGCGCACCCAGGATCTCTTTCGAGCGGTGCAGGTGGTGCAGGTAGGCGCGCGAGAAGTTCTTGCAGCAATAGCAGGTGCAGGACTCGTCCAGCGGCGCCGTGTCGTCTTTATAACGCGCGTTCTTGATCTTGAGATCGCCAAAACGCGTGAACAGCCAGCCATTGCGCGCGTTACGGGTCGGCATCACACAGTCGAACATGTCGACGCCGTTGGCCACGCCCGCCACCAGGTCTTCCGGGGTGCCGACGCCCATCAGGTAGTGCGGCTTGTTTTCCGGCAGGCGCGGGCCGACGTGCTCGAGGATGCGCATCATGTCTTCCTTCGGCTCACCGACCGACAGGCCGCCGATCGCCAGGCCCGGGAAATTGATGTCTTCCAGACCCGCCAGCGATTCGTCGCGCAGGCGCTCGTACATGCCGCCCTGGACGATGCCGAACAGCGCGTTCGGGTTCTCGCCGCGATTGAACTCGTTCATCGAGCGCTGGGCCCAGCGCAGCGACATGCGCATCGACTTGGCGGCCTCTTCGCTGGTGGCCGGGCGGCCGTCGATTTCATACGGCGTGCACTCGTCGAACTGCATCACGATGTCCGAGTTCAGCGAGCGCTGGATCTGCATCGAGATTTCCGGCGACAGGAACTGGCGCGAACCGTCGATCGGCGAGGCGAACTTGACGCCCTCTTCCGTGATCTTGCGCATCGCGCCCAGCGAAAACACCTGGAAGCCGCCGGAGTCGGTCAGGATCGGCTTGTCCCAGCCCATGAAGCCGTGCAGGCCGCCGAACTTGTCCATGACCTCGGTGCCCGGACGCAGCCACAGGTGGAAGGTATTGCCGAGGATGATCTGCGAACCGACTTCCTTCAGTTCCGTCGGGTCCATCGCCTTGACGGAACCGTAGGTCCCGACCGGCATGAAGATCGGCGTTTCGATGGTGCCGTGGTTGAGTTTCAAACGGCCGCGGCGCGCGTGCGACAGGCCGCTGGTGTCTTTTTTGAGAAGGGTAAATTCCAGCATCGGTATCAATCTTTACGGGTGAGCAGCATCGCGTCGCCATAGCTGAAGAAGCGGTATTCGCTGGCGATCGCGTGGGCATAGGCCTTGCGGATCTCGTCGTAGCCGGCAAAGGCCGAGACCAGCATCATCAGGGTCGACTTGGGCAGGTGGAAGTTCGTAATCAGGCGGGTCACGGTCTTGAACTGGTAGCCCGGGGTGATGAACAGGCGGGTGTCGCCGCTGCCGGCTTCGAGCTGGCCCGACTGCGACGCCGATTCCAGCGCCCGCAGCGAGGTCGTGCCGACCGCCACCACGTCGCGGCCCGCGGCCTGGGCGGCGCGCACCGCATCCACGGTCTCCTGGGCGATCGTGTACCACTCGCTGTGCATGTTGTGCTCGGCCAGGTTCTCGACGCGCACCGGCTGGAAGGTGCCGGCGCCCACGTGCAGGGTGACGTAGGCGATCTTCACCCCCTTCGCTGCCAGTTTATCGAGCAGCGGCTGGTCGAAGTGCAGGCCGGCGGTCGGCGCGGCGACCGCACCCGGCTCCTTCGAATAGACGGTCTGGTAACGCTGCTCGTCGAATTCGTCGGCGTCGTGGGCGATGTAGGGCGGCAGCGGCAGGCGGCCGTGGGCCTCGATCAGGTCGAACACATCGCCTTCGAAATGCAGGGTGAAGAACTCGCCGGCGCGCTCGCCGGTGGTGACGTCGAAGGCGTCGGCCAGGCGGATGCGGTTGCCCGGCTTGGGCGACTTCGACGCGCGGACCTGCGCCAGCACGGTGCGGTTGTCGAGCACGCGCTCGACCAGCACCTCGACCTGGCCGCCGGATTCCTTCTGGCCGAAGAAGCGCGCCTTCAGCACGCGGGTATTGTTCATCACCAGCACATCGCCGGCCTGGAGCTGGTCGAGGATGTCGGCAAAATGGCGGTCGGTAATGCGGTCGCCGTCCAGCTGCAGCAGGCGCGAAGCGCTGCGATCGGGCAGCGGCACCTGCGCAATGCGTGCTTCCGGCAGGTCGAAATCGAAATCGGAGAGGGAGTAGATTCTGCTCATGATGGGAAAACAGTGCCAGGAGCCTTACAATATAAGCTCAAGCGTATGCGGCGAACCCTCTATTTTACACCAGCCTTTATGCCCGCAACCAAAGACAAAGCCGCGGACCAAGCCCCGGCCAAAGCCGCCGCCAAGCCAAAAGCCAAAGCAGCAACGCCGGTCCAGAAGACCATCGAGAGCAAACTCGCCAGGCTCGGCCTGCGCACCGACATGGACCTGGTGCTGCATCTGCCGATGCGCTACGAGGACGAAACCGAGATCGTGCCGGTGCGCGAGGCCTGCCTGCGCGGCGGCCACGTGTCGCAGGTCGAAGGCATCGTGACCAAGAATGAAATCACGTATAAACCGCGCAAGCAGCTGCTGGTAACGCTGGCCGACGACACCTCGGACATCCAGCTGCGTTTCATGAATTTCTACGGCAGCCAGGTCAAGCAGCTGGCGGAAGGCACCCGCGTGCGGGCGCGCGGCGAGGTGCGCCACGGCTTCTTCGGCGCCGAAATGGTCCACCCCGTTTATAAAATCGTCAACGAGGGCGCGCCGCTGCCGACCTCGCTGACCCCGGTATACCCGGCCGGCGAAGGCCTGTCGCAGACGATATTGCGGCGCGCGATCGCGGACGCCATGAAGCGCGTCGACTGGACCGACACCGTGCCGCGCGCGGTGCGCGAAAAGCTGTCGCTGGCCGAGTTCCAGCCGGCCGTGCGCCTGCTGCACTACCCGCCGCCGGACGTCGACGAGAACGCGCTGATCGAAAAGACCCACCCGGCCTGGACCCGCGTGAAGTTCGACGAGCTGCTGGCCCAGCAGCTGTCCTTGAAACGCGCCCAGCAGGCGCGCCGCGAAAAGGGGGCGCCGCAGCTGGGTACCGTCGGCGCGCTGTCGGAAGCGTTTTTGCAGGCGCTGCCGTTCAAGCTGACCAATGCCCAGGCGCGCGTAGTCGAGGAAATCAGCAAGGACCTGCGCGAAGGCTATCCGATGCAGCGCCTGCTGCAGGGCGACGTCGGCAGCGGCAAGACCGTGGTCGCGGCGCTGGCCGCCGCCCAGGCCATCGACAGCGGCTACCAGGCGGCGCTGATGGCGCCGACCGAGATCCTGGCCGAGCAGCACTTCCGCAAGATCGCGGCCTGGATGGAACCGCTGGGCGTGAAAGTCGCGTGGCTGACCGGCAGCCTGAAAAAGAAGGAAAAGCAGGCCGCCAGCGAGATGGCGGAAACCGGCGCAGCCAACCTGGTGATCGGCACCCACGCGCTGATCCAGGACTCGGTGCAGTTCGCAAAGCTCGGCCTGGTGCTGGTCGACGAACAGCACCGCTTCGGCGTCGGCCAGCGCCTCACCTTGCGCAACAAGGGCAGCGACGGCCTGGTGCCGCACCAGCTGATGATGTCGGCCACGCCGATCCCGCGCACGCTGGCGATGACTTACTACGCCGACCTGGAGGTGTCCGTCATCGACGAACTGCCGCCGGGCCGCACGCCCATCGTCACGCGCGCCATCGACCAGAACCGGCGCGACGAGGTGATCGAGCGCGTGCACGCCGCCGCGCTCGAAGGCAGGCAAGTCTACTGGGTGTGTCCGTTGATCGAAGAGTCGGAAGCGCTGCAGCTGCAGACCGCCACCGACACCTTCGAGACCCTGGCCGCCTCCCTGCCCGACCTGGTGGTCGGCCTGGTCCACGGTCGCATGAAGCCGGCGGAAAAGCAGGTGATCATGGATGCCTTCTCGGCCGGCCACGTGCACGTGCTGGTGGCCACCACCGTGATCGAGGTCGGGGTCGACGTGCCGAACGCCTCGTTGATGGTGATCGAGCACGCCGAGCGCTTCGGCTTGTCGCAGCTGCACCAGCTGCGCGGCCGCGTGGGCCGCGGCTCGGCGGCCAGCGTCTGCCTGCTGCTATATCAGAGCCCGCTCGGCCACGTGGCCAAGCAGCGCCTGATGACGATGCGCGAAACCACCGACGGCTTCGAGATCGCGCGCCGCGACCTGGAAATCCGCGGCCCCGGCGAATTCCTCGGCGCGCGCCAGTCCGGCGAGGCCATGCTGCGCTTTGCCAACCTGGAAACCGACCAGTGGATCGTCGAACAGGCGCGCGACGTGGCGGCCTGGCTGCTGGCATCCGACAGGCCGGAAGCCGAGGCCATCGTCGATGCCCACCTGCTGCGCTGGCTGGGCGGGCGCGAGGAATTCCTCAAGGTGTAAGCAGGGCCGCTGGCCGGCCTCAGGCCGTGGTGTCCTGCTTGCTGACGTGGCCGTCGTCCTGCTTGCGCTTCTTGCTGGCCTTGTCCTTGGACTTCTTGTTCTTCGCATCGGCTTTCGCCGCCGGTTTCTCGCCTGCCTGTTTCTCGTGCGCGGCGGCGGCCCTGGCGACGGCGGGCGAAGTGCTGGAATCCGGTGTGGTGGTCTGGGATGGCGCCTGGGCAGGCGTCGCCTGGGCGAATGCGGCGCCGGCGAACAGGCAGGCGCTCAGGGTGGCGATCGTGCGTTTCATTGGCATGCTCCTCCACGTGGGCTGAGCCTCTAATGTACACCCGCCCGTCAATACGGCCTGTTTCGCGCGTGCTGCCGTGCCGGTCGTGGTCCGAGCGGGTTATTCGGTTTTGGTCAGCTCGACGCCGTCCACCGTCATCTTCCACTTGCCGCCCTCGCGATGCGGCGGCTTGCTGACCACGAAGGTCGAGCGGACCAGGCTGAAACCGACGTCGAAATCGTCGCCGTGGAAGCCCTGCAGGTCGATGTTGAGGTTCACGTCCTTGCCGGGCTGCTTGCGCTTGTACTCGACGTGGCCATCCTGCTTGATGTTCAGCCGCATGTCCTTGCCCAGCCATTCGCCGACGTAGGCGGCTTTGTCGGCGGGAACCGGCACCGGGTCCGCGAAGCTGGGTTGGGCTGCGCACAGGCAGGCGGCGAGCAGGATGGCGCGGCGGATCATGGGTTTCCTTTTCGGAGATGAGGGCTGCGAAAAGTATCGATGCGGCGGGCGGCAGTGTCAAACAAAACCGGATATGCATGCGGCAAAAAAAACCCGCCTGGCGACCCGGGCGGGCTTTCGTGCCTTGAAGGCGATCAGTTGGTCGTCGTGGTCGGCGCGGCGGGGGTGGTCGGCGCGGCAGGCGTTGCCGGGCTGGCCTGGACGGCAGGCGTGGCTGGTGCCACCGGGGTGTCCGAAGTTTCCGGGGTCACTGGCGTCGCGGTCGTGGTCGTGGTCGTCGTCGCGGTCGGCGTTGCCGGGGTCGCGGCGGTGGCCGGGGTAGCAGGCGTGACCGGGGTCGCAGCTTCGGTGGCGGTCGTGGTGTCGGTGGCGGTGTCGCCGTCGGTTTTCACGCTGGCCTTGGGCGCGGTCTTGTGGGCGGTCTTGGTGTGCCTGGTTTTCTTGGGCTCGGCCTTGGCAGGCTTCACGTCGGAAGATGCTGTTTCCTTGACGTCGGTCCTGGTGGCCTTGGTGTCGGTCTTGGCGACTGCGGCATGCTGGTCCGCCTTGGTGTCGCTTGCCTTGGCCTTGGTCACTTCGGCAGTGGGTACCAGCACGGCGGTCTTCGGAGCGGGCGCTTGTGCGAATGCAGCGGTGGCGAACAGGCCGGCGATCACGGTAACGATGGTTTTTTTCATGGTGGTGGTCCTCACGGTAAGCTGTCGGCAAGCCCGCGTCATGCGGGCCTGTCATTCGGGATGAGCGCGATTACTTGGCCGGGGTGGCGGCAGCGACGGTGGTGTCCTTGTGCTCGGCCTTGTGCTCGGCCTTGGCTGCCTTATGTTCGGCCTTGGCTTCCTTCACATCGGCTTTCGCGGCTTCCTTGGTCGCCTTGGCATCGGCCTTGGCTTCCTTCACCTCGGTCTTGGCTGCAGCTTTGGCTTCCTTGACGTCGGCCTTGGCAGCGGCTTTGGTTTCTTTCACTTCCGCTTTTGCCGCCTGCTTTTCCTGCTTGGCTTCAGCCTTCGCCACGGCCGGGGTAGTCGCCGTCGGGGTGGTCGTTGCAGGCGTCTGTGCTGCGAATGCTGCGGTGGCGAACAGGCCGGCGATCAGGGTAGCGATGGTCTTTTGCATGATGTGGTCCTCAGTTTTGTCTCGGGGTTGTCAGTGCACGTTTGCGTGTCACTTGTCCCTGAAACGCGGACCATCGCTGCCCTGTTGACGGGCTTTACAAAGGCTTACCGTGCTGACAAATGCTTACAACTCGAGCATGTCGGCGCGGCTTCAGAAGCCGTAGCCGTGCCAGGCATCCTTGAAGTCCTTGGCGCGCGCATCGACCACTTCCGGACGGCCGCGCAGCCACTGCACCACCGCCTCGCGGTCTTCTTCGCCGGGCGAGCCGCGCTCGATGTTGGCGATCACGCCTTCGGTCTCGGTGAACGGCTCCTTGCCGCCGAAGCCGCCGCCCAGCAGGCCGCGCTGCTCGAGGAAGCCGAAGAAATCGTTGATGAAGTCGTGGTAAGGCTCACCGCGCATCGGGCTGTTGAACTTCAGTTCGATGTCGAAGCAATGCTCCTTGAACTCGCCGACGCGCTGCTTCTTGCGCTGGCGGGTGTTCAGGCGCCGCATGCGGCTGGTCGATCGTGGATCGCGTTTCATGGTTTTTCTCCTTGTTGATTGTCTGCTTCATAGTGCACGCCGATCTGGCGCCGCACTTCATCCATCACGCCCATCAGGGCCAGCGTGTCCTCGTGGGTCATGCCCGGGCTCTCGATCAGGCCGGCCTGCCAGCAGCGCTGCGCTTCGATCGCTTCGTGCACATAGCCGTTGCCCAGGAAAGGCGTGGGCACGGTGCGCGAGATGCCGTCGGCGCGCGCCACCGTCACCGTCTGGGCCCGGTGGAACATGGTGTTCATGCGCACATGCCCCTTTTCGCCGGCGATCGTCAGCTCGCTCGGCAGCCGTGCACGCAGCGAGCAGCTGCACACCGACATGCCGCCATTGACGTGGCGCAGCACGAAGCCGGTCTGCTCGTCGACGCCGGTCGGGCCGATCTCGGCTTGCGCCGCTACCGACGCGACGGGTCCGAGCAGCGCCACCGCGATCGACAGCGGATAAATGCCCAGGTCGAGCAGCGCGCCGCCGCCCAGCACCGGGTTGAACACGCGATGCTCGTGTCCGAAGTCGGCCTTGAAGCCGAGGTCCGCGATCACCTGCGTGACCTTGCCGATCTCGCCGGAGTCGACCACGCGCCGCACCTCGGCCAGCGCCGGCATGAAGCGCGTCCACATCGCCTCCATCAGGAACAGCCTTTTCGAACGCGCCAGCTGGACGAGTTCTTCGGCCTCGCTGCGGTTCATGGTAAAGGGCTTCTCGCACAGCACGCCCTTGCCGGCATTCAGGGCCAGGCGCACGTTGTCGACGTGGGCCGGGTGCGGCGTGCCGACGTAGACCAGGTCGATGTCGCCGGCCTGCGCCAGCGCCTCATACGAGCCGTAGGCCGTGCCGCCGAATTCGTCGGTGAAGGTCTTCGCACTCTCCAAGCCGCGCGAACCGACGCCGGCCAGCACGGCGTTCGGGGTGTCCTTCAGCGCGTTGGCGAAGGCCCTGGCGATCTTGCCGGTGCCGAGGATGCCCCAGCGAACCACATCAGTCATGCTTTTCCTCCTTGGGTTACCTGTCTGTCCGCCCGCTTGGGGCGAAATACGGTCTGATCGAGATAGAAAGCCTCGTCCTGCCCGCCCCACCAGCCGGGCACGCCCAGCACCGGCAGCGGCGTGAAGGCGGCGGTGTTCAAGCCCTCCACGCAGAGCTGGCCGGCCACCTGCATGTCGATCCAGGCGCGCCGGTCGTCCCACGCCAGGCCGAACCAGGCGTCCGGCGCGAACAGGACCCGCGTGTGCGCGGTGATCGCCTTGCGCGGCGCCACCAGTTTTTCCATCAGCGCGTGGCCGAACAGCCAGACCTCGGCCGTGCTTCCGGCACCGAACAAGGCCCGTTGGACGAACAGCGTGTCGTGCCACTGGTGGGCGCGCAGGCCCTCGACCAGCATGCGGCCGGCGTCGCCATCACGCACCACCAGCAGTGCGGCGTTCTCGTCGAAGATGGTGGCGGCGTCGCGCGCCGGTCCGCGCGACTTGCCCACGCCCGCGGCAGCGATTTGCGCCGCCTGCAGCGCGTTCAGCTCGCGCTTGATGAGCGGGAAGGTTTGCCACACCAGGCCATTGAAGAAGTCGTGCAGGTTCTCGCGCGTCGGCACGCAGCCGCTGGCGCCGATGAATTCCTCGTAGGCGGTGTCCGGCGGCAGGTCGGCCTGGGGCACGAAGCGGATCGGCTGGCCGCGGTGGTTCTGCAGGCCCAGCCTGGCCGCGTTGGCGTTGAAGGCGTCGATGAAGCCTTCAGTGCCGTTCGCATCCGGCGCCAGGCTGTCGAAGGCCGGGCGCACCGCGTCATACCAGGGCCGCGCCCAATCGATCTGCGCGAACATCCGCGCTTACGACATCTTCCAGTGCAGCGGCTGGCCGGCGTCGAGCGGCACCAGCTCGTGCTCGCCCATCGGCACGCTGGACGGAATCGTCCAGGTCTCGCGCTTGAGGGTCACCGTGCCTTCGTTGACCGGCAGGTCGTAGAAGGCCGGGCCGTTCAGGCTGGCGAAGGCTTCCAGTTTGTCCAGCGCGCCGGCCTGCTCGAAGGCGGTGGCGTACAGCTCCATCGCGTGCAGGGCCGTGTAGCAGCCGGCGCAGCCGCAGGCGCTTTCCTTGGCGTGCACCGCGTGCGGCGCCGAGTCGGTGCCGAGGAAGAAGCGCTCGTCGCCGCTGGCGGCGGCGGTCAGCAGCGCCAGGCGGTGTTCTTCGCGCTTGAGCACCGGCAGGCAGTAATAGTGCGGATTGATGCCGCCCTTGAAGATCTCGTTGCGGTTGTACAGCAGGTGGTGCGCGGTGATAGTGGCGGCGATCGGGCCTTCGGCTTCGGCCACGTACTGGGCGGCGTCGCGGGTGGTGATGTGCTCGAACACGATCTTCAGTTCCGGGAAGTCGCGGCGCAGCGGGCGCATCACGCGCTCGATGAACACGGCTTCGCGATCGAACAGGTCGATGTCGTGGTTCGTGACTTCGCCGTGCACCAGCAGCGGCATGTCCAGTTCCTGCATCACCTCGAGCGTCTTGTAGCACTTGCGCAGGTCGGTCACGCCGGCCGCCGAGTTGGTGGTGGCGCCGGCCGGATACAGTTTTACGGCGTGGATGAAGCCGGTGTCCTGGGCGCGGCGGATTTCGTCCGGGTCCGTGTTGTCGGTCAGGTACAGGGTCATCAGCGGCTCAAACGACATCCCTGCCGGCAGTGCGGCCAGGATGCGGTCGCGGTAGGCGGCGGCGTCCGCCGCGGTGGTGACCGGCGGCTTCAGGTTCGGCATGACGATGGCGCGGGCGAACTGGCGCGCGGTGTGCGGCAGCACGCTGGCCATGTGCGCGCCGTCGCGCAGGTGCAGGTGCCAATCGTCGGGGCGGATGAGGGTGATGGTGTCGGGGAATTCGATGATGGACATGGCGGCTCTCGGATTGCGAACCGCGACATTTTACCTTCAGCCCTCGATCCGGACACGCGTCACGCTTCCGCCAGCCGTATATTTCCTTACGGAATCGCGATAATTCATATAGATGATATGGTTGACACGTATGAATTCGCGGCGTAGGATGATTTCACGGTCCACATCGAACCGACCGGACAAAGGAGACGAAGATGATTCATTTTGTGGTGCACGAAGAGGGCGACTCGGTGGGAACGGTCGTGGTCGAGGGCGTCAAATCCGGCGCCTCGCTGAACGGCTGGATCATGGAGCAGGACCAGGTGGTGGAAATGCGCACGGCCAGCGATATTCCGATCGGCCACAAGATCGCGCTGAAGCCGCTGGCGGTCGGCGACACCGTGTTCAAGTACGGCGTCGACATCGGCAAGGTGGTGGCCCCGATCGCGGCCGGCGAACACCTGCACGTCCAGAACGTCAAGACCAAGCGCTGGTAAGCCACCCCACCATTGAACCGAACGGAGACAAGCAAATGATCACCCAGGACACCACCTTCCTCGGCTACCGCCGCGAAAACGGCCGCGTCGGCGTGCGCAACCACGTCATCGTGCTGCCGGTGGACGACATCTCGAATGCCGCCGCCGAGGCCGTGGCCAACAACATCAAGGGCACCATGGCCCTGCCGCACCCCTACGGCCGCCTGCAGTTCGGCGCCGACCTGGAGCTGCACTTCCGCACCCTGATCGGCACCGGGTCGAATCCGAACGTGGCCGCCGTGGTGGTGATCGGCATCGAGCCGCAGTGGACCCAATTGATCGTCGACGGCATCGCCAAAACCGGCAAGCCGGTGCAGGGCTTCGCGATCGAGGGCCATGGCGACCACGACACGATCATGCGTGCCTCGAAGGCGGCCCGCGAGCTGGTGCAGTGGGCTTCCGAAAAGCAGCGCGAAACCTGCGCGATCGGTGAACTGTGGGTGTCGACCAAATGCGGCGAATCGGACACCACCTCCGGCTGCGGCGCCAACCCGACCGTCGGCAACGCCTTCGACAAGCTGTACGACCTGGGCGCGACCCTGTTGTTCGGCGAGACCTCGGAGCTGACCGGCGGCGAACACCTGGTGGCGGCGCGCTGCACCACGCCGGACGTGAAGGAAAAGTTCATGACGACCTTCAACAAGTACCAGGACATGATCAACCGCTACAAGACCTCCGACCTGTCGGACTCGCAGCCGACCAAGGGGAATATTGCCGGCGGCCTGACGACGATCGAGGAAAAAGCGCTCGGCAACATCCAGAAGATCGGCAAGCGCTGCCAGGTGCACGGCGTGCTCGACAAGGCCGAAGCGCCGACCGGTCCCGGCTTGTGGTTCATGGACTCATCGTCCGCCGCGGCGGAGATGGTGACCCTGTGCGCGGCCGCCGGCTATGCGGTGCACTTCTTCCCCACCGGCCAGGGTAACGTGATCGGCAACCCGATCGTCCCGGTGATCAAGATTTGCGCGAATCCGAAGACTGTCCGCACCATGGCCGAGCACATCGACGTCGACACGTCGGGCTTGCTGCAACGCGAGATCAACATGGACGGCGCCGGTGACAAGCTCCTCGAATGCATGCTGCGCACCGCGAACGGCCGCATGACCGCGGCGGAAGCGCTGGGACACAGGGAGTTCGTGCTGACGCGCCTGTACGAAAGCGCGTAAGGCCCCGTTTGGCCATCGCCGCTGCCGGCAGTGCCGGGAGCGGCGTTGGCGATTCCGTGATCGCAGCAAGCCATGCCCAGACTAATCCTTCCGGAACTCACCGACCTCGCCGCCGCTGCGCTGTTGCGCGCCGGCGCCAACACCGTCATGGCCGGGGTCACCGCGCGCGCCCTGGTCGCGGCCGAAGCGCAGGGCCTGGCTTCGCACGGCCTGTCGCGCGTGCCGCAATACTGCAGCCACCTGCGCAACGGCCGCGTCGACGGCAACGCACAGCCGCGCCTCGTGGCCGCACGGCCGGCGGCCCTGCTGGTGGACGCCGGCCATGGACTGGCCTTCCCGGCCTGCGAGCTGGCGCTGGCGGAAGCGATCCGCGCCGCGCGGTCCAGTGGCGCCGCGTTTGCCGGCGTGACCAACAGCCACCACTTCGGGGCCGCCGCCGTGCACCTCGAACCGGTAGCCGCCGCCGGCATGGTCGGGCTGGCGTTCGGCAACTCGCCGGCGGCGATGCCGGCCTGGGGCGGCAAGCGTGCGCTGTTCGGCACCAATCCGATCGCGGCGATCTTCCCGCGCCGCGCCGCCCCACCGCTGGTGATCGACCTGGCGCTGTCCGAGGCAGCGCGCGGCAAACTGATGGTGGCGGCTCGCGAAGGCCAGCCGATTCCGGCAGGCTGGGCGCTCGACCGGAACGGCAAGCCCACCACCGATCCGCGCGCCGGCCTGGACGGGATGATGCTGCCGATGGGCGGCGTCAAGGGGGCGATGCTGGCGCTCGTTGTTGAGCTATTATGTTGTGCGCTGACGGGTGCGGCGTTCGGCTTCGAGGCCGATTCGTTTTTTGCGGACGAGGGCAAGCGGCCGCGCATCGGCCAGGCCTTCCTGGTGGTGGACACCGCCGCGCTGGCGGGCCGCGATGTGTTCCATGAGCGGATCGAGACCCTGATCGCTGCGATGCTGGCGGACGAAGACGTGCGCCTGCCCGGCGCGCGCAGGCACGGGCTGGCCCGGCTTGCGCAGGAACAGGGCATCGAGGTGTCGGCCGTCCTGCTCGATCAGTTGGCATCCTTGTAGAAAGGTTCGATGGCGTTCGGATTCGACACGATCGCGCTGCTGGCGCTGATCGTCATGTTTGCATACACCGTGTTTGGCCTGACCGGGTTTGGCTCGTCGATCACGGCCATGCCGCTGCTGGTGCAGCTCATTCCCCTCAAGGTGGCGGTGCCGTTGATGCTGGTCTACGACCTGACATCGGGGTTGCTGCTCGGCCTGAAAAACCTGAAGGTGATCGAACGCCGCGAAGTCCTGCGCCTGCTGCCTTTCATGCTGGCCGGGATGGGCCTCGGCGTATTCGCCCTGGTGCGCGCGCCGGAGCGCGTCCTGCTGCTGGTGCTGGGCATCTTCATTCTCTGCTATTCGGCCTGGAGCCTGCTGCTGCGGCGTACGCCGCAGCCGTTCGGCGCCGGCTGGGCCCTGCCCTTCGGCGTGGTCGGCGGCATGTTCACGGCCATGTTCGGCACTGGTGGGCCGTTCTATACGATCTACCTGACGCGCCGCGTGCAGGACAAGCTGGTGCTGCGCGCCACGATCAGCGGCGTGATCTTCTTCAGCGGCGCGGCACGTCTGGCGCTATTTTCGAGCGCGGGCCTGTACCACGATCGCAGCCTGCTGCTGCTGGCGGCGATCCTGTTCCCGTTCGCGATGGGCGGCTTGTGGCTCGGCAGCCACCTGCACAGCCGCCTGCCGGCGGCGCGGGTGGTGCAGGCGATCTGGGGCGTCCTCATCATCGGCGGTATCAGCCTGATATTGCGTAATGCCTGAGCCTTGCACGTAAACGGAAAAGGCGAAGGGCGCCACTCCGCCCTTCGCCCCATCAAGGATTCGCCCCGGATTCAGGCAAGGATTTGCGGCGCCCCCTGAACCGGCCGCGCAAGCCCTTTCTCGTCCTCGACCACCGGCACGATCTCGCCGCTCAACACGCCGCGCGCCGTCACCAGGTCGATCTCGCCTTCCCAGCGCGCCACCACCAGCGCAGCGACCGCGTTGCCGAGCAAGTTGGTGAGTGCACGGATCTCGTTCATCAGGCGGTCCACGCCGATCACCAGCGCAATGCCGGCCACCGGCACGATGTGGGTCGAGCCGAGCGTCGCCGCCAGTGCCACCAGCGCCGCGCCGGCCACGCCCGCACCACCCTTCGAGGTCAGCATCAGGATCGCCAGCAGGCCGAGCTGCTGCCACAGGCTCAGATCGATGTTCAGCGCCTGGGCAATGAACAGCGAAGTCATGGTGAGGTAGATCGCGGCACCGTCCAGGTTGAACGAGTATCCGGTCGGCACCACCATCCCGACCACCGAGCGCGCCACACCCAGGCGTTCGAGCTTGAGCATCAGCTGCGGCAGCACGGATTCGGTGCTGGCCGTGCCCAGCACGATGAAGATCTCTTCACGCAGGTACTTGATCAGCTTCCACAGCGAGACCCCGGCCAGACGCGCCATCGAACCCAGCACGACGCCGATGAACATGATGGTGGTGGCGTAATAGCAGGCGATGAGCAAGGCCAGCTGCTGCAGCGTGCCGATGCCGAATTTGCCGACCGTGAAGGCCATCGCGCCGAACGCGCCGATCGGCGCCAGCTTCATCACGATGCAGACGATGCCAAGCAAGGCCTTGCCGAATTCGTCGATCATCTCGCGCGCCTTGTAGCCACGCTCGCCCAGCATCGACAGGCTGACACCGAACAGCACCGAGAACAGCAGCACCTGCAGCAGGTTACCCTTGGCGAAGGCGTCGACCACCGAGGACGGGATGATCCCGACCAGGAACTGGACCGTGGTCTGCGGATGGGCCTTGTCGGCGATGGCCGCCACCGCGCTCTGGTCGAGCGAGGCGATGTCGGCATTGATGCCGGCGCCCGGCTGCACCACGTTGGCAACCACCAGGCCGATGAGCATCGCCACCGTGGTCACGACCTCGAAGTACAGGACGGCCTTGCCGCCCACGCGTCCGACCTTCTTCAAGCTCTCCATGCCGGCGATGCCGGAGACGATGGTGCAGAAGATGACGGGGGTGATCACCATCTTGATACCGTTGATGAAGGCGTCGCCGAATGGCTTCAGGTCGACGGCGATGGCCGGATAAAAATGGCCGACTGCGACGCCGGCGATAAGTGCCACCACGACCTGGAAATACAGACTGCGAAAAAGCGAGCTTCTCATGTTCTCCTCCTGATACTGCTCTGATTGAGTCCGTGCGGCTGTCGCCATCTCGGGATCCGCTCTGTGGCGGGCACGGGGAACGCAGGTCGGCCGTTAATGCGGGCAGCCGCCCGCTCGATGATGTCTGGTACTGATGTGGGTTCAGCCGGGATGGGGCGGTACGAAACAGCGCATGTTCGTCTCCTCATGGTGGGCCTCTGGGGCCGTGAAAGTCATGCTAACGCAGCGTTTCATCGAATGTCAAATAGATCATCTATATCATTTATAAATGGGAATCACCTCTTTCCATGGTTAAACAATAGCGCTGACAAAGCGGTTGATGATGTAGCCGCCGCTCATCAGGAACAGGAACAGCACGCTCGCCAGCAGGATCGGCTTGGCACCCGCCTGCCGCACCGCACCGGCGTGGGTACGCAGGCCAAGGGCGGCCATGGCCATCGCGAGCAGCACGGTGTCGACCTGCAGGATGGCCGCCACCACGCCGGCCGGCAGCAGGTGCAGCGAGTTCAGGCCGCTGGCGGCGATGAACAGCAGCGCGAACCATGGGATCGTGATGCGGCGCTGGGATTCGCCGTCGCTGGCATCGACGCGGCTGCTGAGGATCACCAGGAAAGGGGCCAGCATCATCACGCGCAGCATCTTTTCGATCACGGCGCTGGACGCCGCGGCTTCGCTGACCGCACGCCCGGCCACCACCACTTGCGCGACTTCGTGGATGGTGGAGCCGGCATACAGGCCGTAAGCGGTCTCGGACAGCTGGAGGTAGGGATACAGCAGCGGATAGACGAACATGCCGATTGTGCCGAAGATGACGACAGTGGCCACTGCCACCGACACCTTGTGGGCCTGGCCACGCACCACCGGTTCGGTCGCCATGACGGCGGCGGCGCCGCAGATCGAGCTGCCGGCACCGATCAGCATCGCCGTCTGGCGGTCGAGGCCGAACACCCGGGTACCGAGCTGCACCGCCAGGGTAAAGGTGGCGCCGATGATCAGGACGTCGATCAGGATGCCGGCCCAGCCGATATGGGCGATGTCCTGGAAGGTGATGCGAAAACCGTACAGCACGATTCCCAGCCGCAGTAGGCGGGTCTTGGCAAATTCGACCCCATCGGCGCTGAACGGGGCGATGCGCGGAAAGACAGTATTGCCGAGTGCGATGCCCAGCACGATGGCGAGGGTGAGCGCGCTGACGCCAAGACCCTGCACGGCCGGCAGGCCGGCTCCCCAGATCGCGACGGCAGCGATCAGCGCCGCCAGTGCCAGGCCATGGCCATATCGGGTGGAGCGGCTGTTTGGGTAAAGCATGTATTCCTCCTATGTTGTTCAACACAGGCTACCCGCCCCCTATTCATTATAAAAACGAGTTATATTGATATGATTAATCAGTAGAACTGATAAGCAATGTTGCATACCACTCTAAGACAAGTCGAAGTCTTCGTCGCTACTGCGCAAAAAGGCAGCGTTACCCAGGCGGCCGCTGCGATCGGCATGACGCAATCGGCTGCCAGCATGGCGCTGGCCGACTTCGAGCGCCAGCTCGGCTCCCTGCTATTCGATCGGATCGGCCGGCGCCTTGCCCTCAACGAGAACGGACGCATGCTGTATCCGAAGGCGGTCGAGATGATCGAGCGCGCCCAGGAGATCGAGGGTCTGTTCGACGGCGACGGCCGTGCGGTCAACCTGCGGCTGGGCGCGAGTTCCACCATCGGCAATTACCTGCTGCCGCGCCTGATCGGGCAGCTCCGCACGCAACGGCCCGGCAGCCGGATCCAGCTCGAGGTCGGCAACACCCAGCAGGTGATCAATTCGCTGCTGAATTTCGAGATCGACGTCGGCTTCGTCGAGGGACCGTGCATGCATGCGGACGTCGAGGCCATCGCCTGGCGCGAGGATAGGCTGGCGGTCTGCACCCGGCTGGACGATCCGCTGGCACGGCCGGGCGGCGCCAGCATCGACACCCTGCGCCAGGCCGAATGGATCCTGCGCGAGCGCGGCTCCGGCACGCGCGAGGTGGTCGAACAGTTGTTGACCAGCCAGTTGGGCGATATCCGTCTGGCGATGGAGCTGGGGGGCACCGAGGCGATCAAGCGCGCGGTCGAGGCCGGGATCGGCATTTCCTGCCTCTCGCTTACCGCCCTGGCCGGCGCGATTGAGCGCGGCAACCTGGTGGCGATCGAAACACCCTTCCTGAAGCTCACACGCTCGCTGCACATCCTGCTGCACAAACAGAAGTACCGCACTGCCGGCATCGAGGCGCTGCTGGCGCTGTGCGGCACAGATCGCGCACGGCCCTTATTCAATTAGATGATGTGCATGAATTCAAGCCGAAGCGTGCGCCTTGCGGTATGATCCCTTTATCGGCACAGCCAATTTCAGCGCACACATCGCCTCTACATCATGGACCAAGTCTTCCGCTCCGACGTCGCCCTCGGCATGCCTCTCTACCGGGAGGTCAAGCACAAGATCATGGAGGCGCTGCGCGACGGTGAATGGAAGCCGGGCGAGCCGGTTCCGGCCGAGAAGCGCCTGTGCGAACGCTTCGGCGTCAGCGTCGGCACACTGCGCAAGGCCGTGGACGAGCTCACCGCCGAGAACATCCTGATCCGCCACCAGGGTCGCGGCACCTTCGTCGCCTCGCACAGCCAGGACCGCTACATGTTCGGCTTCTTCCACATCTGCCCGAAGACCGGGCAGAAGGAATATCCGAAGGTCGAGTTCATCCGCCTGTCGCGCGAGAAGGTCGACGCCGACGGCGCCAAGCGGCTGGGCGTCGCGCGCGGCGCCAAGGTGGTGCGTATCCTGAACCGTCTTGGCCTGGGCGGGCGGGCCGTCATCGTCGACGAGATTTTCCTGCCGGAGCGGTTCTTCGCCGGGATGAGTGAAGAACAGGTGCGCGAGCGCCGCACCACGCTCTACCAACTGTACCAGGACGAGTTCGACGTGGCCGTGCTGCGCACCGAGGAGCGTCTGGACGCGGTCGGCGCCAGTGCCGATGTGGCCGCCCTGCTCGGCATCGCCGAGGACACCCCGCTGCTGCACATCGTGCGCCGCGCCATGACCTTCCGCGACGAAGTGGTCGAGCTGCGCCACTCGTATGTCCTGACCGACAACCACGAGTACTTTGCGCACGAGGAAAGCACCCTCCATACCCCGGGCGAATGATCGCCTGCCGGCGCCGCAGTGCTAGCATATGGATTTTCTGAAGCCAACGGGGGGAACCCGCACATGCAGTACACGGTCGCACAGGATATCCGCTCGATCCAGGAAATCGCCGCGGTTCCCACCATCCTCGAAACGGTTGCCGCCATCACCGGCCTGGGTTTCGTCGGCATCGCGCGCGTCACGCTGAACAGCTGGCATGCCTGCGCGGTGCTGGACAAGCTGAATTTCGGCCTCAAAGTCGGCGCCGAACTGGACGTCACGACGACCCTGTGCGAGGAAGTGCGCGACACCCGCAAGGCGATCATCATCGACCATGTGAGCGCCAGCGCTACTTATTGCAATCATCACACCCCGCGCATTTATGGCTTCGAGAGCTACATCTCGATCCCGATCTTCCGTCAGGATGGCAGCTATTTCGGCACCCTGTGCGGGCTCGATCCGAAGCCGGCCAAGCTGTCGACCCCGGCGATCACCTCCAGCATGACCCTGTTCGCCCAACTGATCTCGCTGCAGATGGAAGCCGACGCGCAGTTGACCGACACCCGCGGCCTGCTGGCCGACGAACGTGACACCGCAGAACTGCGCGAGCAGCTCATCGCCGTACTCGGACACGACCTGCGCGCGCCGCTCGACTCGATTGCGATGGCGGTGGAAGTCGGCAAGCGCAAGCAGCCCGACAGCGCGATGCGGGCCCTGCTCGACCATATCGGACGCAGCGCAGACCGCATTTCCTCCCTAGTCGACAACGTGGTCGACTTCACGCACGGCCGCATGGGCGGCGACATCGACGTCGAGCTACGGCGCGAGGACGAGCTGCACCTGGTTTTCGGGGAGGTCATCGAGGTCATGCGCAGCCTCTACCCCGAACATCGTATCGACGCGCAGCTGCAGCCCGTGCCCGGCCTGTTGTGCGACAGCGACCGGATGCGGCAAATGCTGTCGAACCTGCTCAACAACGCGCTGGTGCACGGCGACCCGCTGCGCCCCGTGCGCGTCTGCGTCGGCGAGGAAAACGGCGTGTTCCAGCTGACGGTCACGAATGCCGGCCCGCGGATCCCGGACGAGGTCAAGCGCCAGCTGTTCAAGCCGTTCTGGCGCGGCGCCGCGAAGGTGACCCATGAAGGCCTGGGCCTGGGACTGTTCATCGTGTCCGAGATCGCGCGGGCGCATGGCGGCAGCATCGAAGTGCTCACTTCGGACGCGGCGACCTCTTTCATTTACAAGGTACGCCGGCTGGACCTTGCCGCGCTTGGTGCTTGATCAGTGAATGATCCGCGCGAGGAATTCGCGCGCCCGTTCCGACTTCGGCGCGTTGAAGAACGCGTCCTTGCTGCTTTCCTCGACGATGCGGCCCTGGTCCATGAACAGGATGCGGTCGGCCACCCGGCGCGCAAAGCCCATCTCGTGGGTCACCACCATCATCGTCATGCCGTCCTGGGCCAGGCCCGTCATCACGTCCAGCACCTCGCCCACCATCTCCGGGTCGAGCGCGGAGGTCGGCTCGTCGAACAGCATCGCAACCGGGTCCATCGCCAGCGCCCGCGCGATCGCCACCCGCTGCTGCTGGCCGCCCGAGAGCTGGTTGGGGAATTTGTCCTGGTGCGCCAGCAGGCCGACCCGCTCCAGGTATTTGAGGCCGTTGGCGGTGGCTTCGTCGCGCGAGCGCTTCAGCACCTTCACCTGCGCCAGATTCAGGTTGTCGCGCACGGACAGGTGCGGGAACAGCTCGAAGTTCTGGAACACTATGCCGATCTTCGCGCGCAGCGCCGGCAGGCGGGTGGCCGGGTCGCCGACCGCGGTGCCGTCGACGCGGATGCTGCCCTGCTGGAAGGGTTCGAGGCCATTGACGGTCTTGATCAGGGTCGACTTGCCGGAACCGGAGGGGCCGCACACTACCACGACGTCGCCGCGTTCGACCCGCGTGCTGCAGTCGGCGAGCACCTGAAAGCTGCCGTACCACTTGCTGACATTGTCTATTTCAATCATGTGCTTATGTGCGTGTTGTATGCGTTTGAGCGTGCTTGACAGCACCATCCGCCCCTAGGATACTGCGGAACTTGTCAAGATATCAGTACCAATTGGCATGTCGGACAAAACCACGCGTATTTTGACCGATCAGCCCCCGGAACGGGACGGACGATCTCCCCTGCTTCCGCCGCGCCGCCATCACCAGAAGGAAGCCCTATGAAGAATCGAAACCGCCTGACCACTTACATCCTCGTGGGGCTGGTGCTCGGCATCGCCGTCGGCTACGCCGCACACAATTATCTGGAAAACCCGGCCGGCTTCGCCGACACGCTGTCGCTGGTGACTACCCTGTTCCTCCGCCTGATCAAGATGATCATCGCGCCGCTGGTGTTCTCGACCCTGGTGGTCGGCATCGCCAAGATGGGCGACGCCTCGGAAGTCGGACGCATCGGCGTCAAGGCGCTGGGCTGGTTCGTCATCGCTTCGATCCTGTCGCTGACCCTGGGCCTGATCCTGGTGAACCTGTTCCGTCCGGGCGATGCGATGGCCGCCGCCGGCCACCTGCCGGCCGTGACGGAATCGTCGGGTATCGCCGTTACCGGCCTGACGCTCAAGGAATTCATCACCCACCTGGTGCCGGCCTCGATCGTGGACGGCATGGCCAAGAACGAGATCCTGCAGATCGTGATCTTCTCGATCTTCTTCGGTACCGGCGCCGCCGCCGTCGGCGCGCGCGCCACGCCGCTGATCGACGCCATCGACGGCGCCGCGCACGTGATGCTGAAGGTGACCGGCTACGTGATGAACTTCGCGCCGATCGCGGTGTTCGCAGCGGTGGCCAGCGTGATCGCCAAGAGCGGCGTCGGCGTGCTGTCGACCTATGGCGTGTTCATGGGCGAGTTCTACCTCGGCATCGCGCTGCTGTGGATCCTGCTGATCGGTATCGGCGTCCTGTTCGTCGGCCCGCGCATCCTGCAGCTGGTGCGCGAACTGCGCGAGCCGACCATCCTGGCCTTCACCTGCGCCTCGTCGGAAGCGGCGTTCCCGAAGACCCTCGAAGGCCTGGAGCGCTTCGGCGTCAAGAACCGCCTGGCCGCCTTCGTGCTGCCGATCGGTTATTCGTTCAATCTCGATGGCTCGATGATGTACTGCACCTTCGCCACCATCTTCATCGCTCAGGCCTACGGCATCGAAGTGCCGCTGTCGACCCAGATCACGATGATGCTGGTGCTGATGCTGACCTCGAAGGGCATGGCCGGCGTGCCGCGCGCTTCGCTGGTGGTGATCGCCGCGACCCTGAACCAGTTCCAGATCCCGGAAGCCGGCCTGCTGCTCCTGCTGGGCATCGACCACTTCCTGGACATGGCGCGTTCGGCCACCAACGTGATCGGCAACGGCATTGCCACCGCCGTGGTCGCGAAGTGGGAGGGCGAGCTGACCAACCCGACCGCGGCCGACAAGGATATCGCCACCTCGCCGCTGCGCTGATTTTTTGATTCCGTCGTCCCCGCGCAGGCGGGGACCCAAGCTCGTAAGCGTTTCGTTAGCGCACGCAGAACTTGGGTCCCCGCCTTCGCGGGGACGACGCTTTTACGGAGACCACATGACCCACCTGAAATCCGCGCGTACGCTGTTCGCGCTGTTCCTCTGCCTGTTCGCGCTGGCCGCACACGCCCAGGCCCAGACCGCAGCCCCGGCCAAACTGCCGAACGTGGTAATCCTGGCCACCGGCGGCACCATCGCCGGCACCGGCGCGACCAGCACTACCACCGTCGGCTACACCGCCGCCACGGTCGGCGTGCAGGCCCTGATCAACGCCGTGCCCGAGCTGCAGAAGGTCGCCCATGTCAGCGGCGAGCAGGTCTTCCAGATCGCCAGCGAAAACATGGGCAACGAGCAGTGGCTGACCCTGGCCAAGCGCGTCAACGCGCTGCTGGCGCAGCCGAACGTGGACGGCATCGTGATCACCCACGGCACCGATACGATCGAGGAAACCGCCTACTTCCTGAACCTGGTCGTCAAGAGCCGGAAGCCGGTGGTGGTGGTTGGCGCGATGCGCCCATCGACCGCGATCTCGGCCGACGGCCCGATCAACCTGTACAACGCGGTGCTGACCGCCGGCAGCCAGGAAGCCGTCGGCAAGGGCGTGCTGGTGGTGATGAACGACCAGATCAACGCCGCGCGCGACGTCAGCAAGACCAACACGACCACCACCGACACCTTCAAGGCCACCGAACTGGGCCTGCTGGGCTACGTGGTCGGCAACCAGCCGCACTTCTACCGCGCCTCGACCCGCAAGCACACCGTGGACACCGAGTTCGACATTTCGAAGCTCGACGCCCTGCCGGCGGTGGAAATCGCCTACACCTATGCCAACGTCGGCCCGACCGCGGTCAACGCCTTCGTCGCCGCCGGCGCCAAGGGCCTGATCCACGCCGGCGTCGGCGACGGCAGCCTGCCGACCAAGGTGCGCCCGGCACTGTCCGCCGCGCGCAAGAACGGCGTGGTCATCGTGCGTTCCAGCCGCGTGGGCCAGGGCATCGTGGCACGCAACGGCGAGGCCAATGACGATGAGCTGGACTTCGTGGTGTCGGATACCTTGAATCCGCAGAAGGCGCGCATCCTGCTGATGCTGGCGCTGACCAGGACTGCGAATACCAAAGAGATCCAGCGGATGTTCTATACGTACTGATGCTTGCGTGGGTACAGCCCGCATCGCCGAAAATGCCGTTCAGTTCGCCCTGAACGGCATTTTTTTATGGGTTGTACGACCAGCGGCTTTTCGCGCACATATCGCCTCTTTAGTGTCAAACCTTCTTTGCGCCGCCGCCGCATGTGCAGAGCGCGGAACATTCCTGACAGGAGGTTTTATGCTAGCAACCAACTTTCGTGGTCCATACCGGATTCGGGTATCGCAAAAACCGGATCCCGTGATCGAACATCCAGGCGACGCCATCGTCCGCGTGACACGCGCCTGTATCTGCGGCTCGGACCTGCACCTGTACCACGGGCTGGTACCCGACACCCGCATCGGGCACACCTTCGGCCATGAGTTCGTCGGCATCGTCGAAGAGGTCGGCTCGGCGGTCGAGACGCTCAAGCCGGGCGACCGCGTGCTGGTGCCATTCAACATCTTCTGCGGCTCATGCTTCTTCTGCGACCGCGAGCTGTACAGCAACTGCCACAACGTCAATCCGGAAGCGACCGCGGTAGGCGGCATCTACGGTTATTCGCACACCACCGGCGGCTACGATGGCGGCCAGGCCGAGTTCGTGCGCGTGCCGATGGCCGACGTCGGACCGTACAAGGTGCCGGAGGATATCGTCGACGACGACGCGGTGCTGCTGACCGATGCGCTGCCGACCGGCTACCAGGCGGCCGAGATGGCCGACATCCATGAAGGCGACACCGTGGTGGTGTTCGGCGCCGGCCCGGTGGGCATCTTCGCCGCCAAGTCAGCCTGGCTGTTCGGCGCCGGCCGCGTCATCGTGGTCGACCATATCGACTACCGGCTCGATTTCGTGCGGCGCTACGCCCCCGCCGAAGTCATCAATTTCCGCGAGGTGGGCGACGTGGCCTTGCAGATCAAGAAGATGACCGACTGGCTGGGCGCGGACGCGTGCATCGATGCCGTCGGCTGCGAAGCGTCCGGCAGCCTGGCCCAGACCGTCACCGGGCGCTGGACCATGCTGCAGGCAGGCGCGGCGACCGCGCTGTTCTGGGCCATCAACTCGGTACGCAAGGCCGGCAACGTGTCGATCGTCGGCGTCTACGGGCCGACCTTCAACGCCGTCCCGATCGGCAACGCGCTGAACAAGGGCATCACGATGCGCATGAACCAGGCGGCCGTCAAGCGCCATGTCCCGCATCTGATCGAGCACATCCGCCAGGGGCACCTGAACCCGAAAGAAATCATCACCCACCGGGTACCGCTGGAGGAGGCTTCGGACGCGTACCACATCTTCTCGAGCAAGTACGACCACTGCATCAAACCCGTGCTGATTCCCCCGCGTGCCGGCTCGGCGCGCTCGATGGCGACCAGCGTCATTCATTGAAGGAGCCGCCATGAACAACGAAATCGCCCAGCGCGACATCGCCCGCCGCGATCTTGCCGAGCAGCGGCGCAACCCGCAACACCACGGCCATGTGAACTACGAGCGCCAGATCGACCACGATCTGAACCGGCACAGTCCGCCCCGCGAACAACTGCAGCGCATCCCCGGCTGGGGTTCGGACCTCGACCACAAGAACCGTCCGGCCATTCCAATGGAGCGCACGCCGCCACGCTTCATCCACGTGCCGGAGGGGCAGCCGGTACAGCAGGCGCAGACCGTCGAGGTGTTCTGTTCGCCGGAGCGACCGGGCATCACGCCGGTCTTCGGCACGGCCGAGCCCCCGAAGTGGCTGTCGGGCGCGATCCGGCGCCTGGCCTACAAGTTGCCGGAAAACGACCTGCGCCACTGGCTGATGCTGATCGCCGCCGACCGCGTCAGCATGGTCGAAGGCATCGTCGAGGATCTGTCCCAGGGCCACGTGCCGAACGTGCTCAAGGAAATGGGCATCCGGTCCGAACTGCGCCACAACCCGGCCGGGCTGGTGCGCAAGACGCTCATCGCCACTGCGGTGGTGTACGGATTCATCGCCCTGCGGAACCGCAGCAGGCGCTACTGACCTCGTAACGCCCGGGCCGACCGGACGCATTGCCACCCCGCGTTCACCCTACGATCGCGGGGCTTTTCCGCTGACCGCGCTGTTCCACTAGGAGCCGGGATGCAGGATCACCTTGGTCCAGCCATGTTCGCGCTGATCGAAGTGCTTGTAGGCGTCCGGCGCCTGGTCGAGCTTCAACTCATGGGACACGATGAACGAAGGCTTGGCGCGGCCGGCGTGGATCAGGTCGCGCAGTTGCCGGTTGTAGGCCTTGACGGGGCACTGGCCGGTGGCAACGCGCTGCCCCTTGAACCAGAGCATGCCCCAGTCGAGCGCGAGCTTGCCCTCTTTCTCCAATGCGTCCGAACCGTTCGGGTCCTGCGGTACGAATACGCCGCCCCCCCCCCGATTCCGCCGGTGAACTTGACGGAGTTGATCAGGTTATTCATCGTAAGGTTGGGACGCTCCTGGCGGTGATGATGGTGGTCGTGGCACTGGTAGCCGACACATTCGCAACCCACGTCCGCGCCGAGCCCGTGCGTCAGGTCCATGACGCGCTGCACCGGGTCTTCCTTCGAATAATCGATCGCGATCGCGCCGATCGATTCGGCCAGCTTGAGCCGGTCGGCATGGCAGTCGACCACCATCACGCTGCAGGCGCCCTTGATCATCGCCGAGTGCGCGGCCATCAAGCCCACCGGGCCGGCGCCGTAGATGACCACCGCGTCCCCGGGCTTCATGCCGGCCAGTTCGGTGGCGTGCCAGCCGGTCGGGAAGATGTCGGCGCACATCACGTAGTCGGCCTGCTTCTGCTCCGCGTCCGGCGGCAGCTTCAGGCACATGAAGTCGGCCCAGGGCACGCGCAGGTATTCGGCCTGGCCGCCCTGCTATGGCCCCATGTCGGCAAAGCCGAAGGCGCCGCCGGCCACGCCCGGCTGGTTCGCGTTCAGGCAGTAATTGGTCAGGCCGCGTTCGCAGTTCTTGCAATGGCCGCAGCTGATATTGAAGGGCATGCAGACCCAGTCGCCGGGCTTGAGCCGTTCCACGGCCGGCCCGACTTCCAGCACGACGCCGAGGTTCTCGTGGCCGAAGACGCGGCCCTGCTCGAAGTCGGTCCGGCCTTCGTACATGTGCAGGTCGGACCCGCAGATGTTGGTGCTGGTGATCTTGACGATGGCATCTGTCGGACGTTCGATCTTGGGGTCCGGCACGTCTTCGACGGCGACCTGATTGGGGCCGCGATAGACAACTGCTTTCATGATCTGCTCCTGTGCTTCGCCAGGAGAGGCTGCCCCGCATAACGGACGCAACGCTACGTCCCGGCGGTCTGTCGGCGAAACCCGCAGGCGCTCACCCGCGGGACTATCTATTCATGATAGACAGAAGGCGCACAATAGCAATTGGCGATTGCCGGCAGTACTCGCGTCAAACCAGCGCGTGCCCCTGCAGCCTGGTCAGGATCGCCAGCGGACTCGCGTCCTTGTCGTACTGCTGCGCCGGCGACAGCTGCGCCGTGTATTCCATCATGAACTGCCCCGACATCACCGAGTGCGAGGCCTGGTCCGAGAAGCACACCCAGGCGCAGCCCGGCGGGAAGCCGAAGCTGACCTGCGGCGCGTTCTTCTGGTAGTCGAGGTCGGACTTCATGGCGTCGTGCAGCTGCAGCATCAGGTGGTCGTACTCGCTGCGCAGCGACTTGGTCACGTGCAGCGCGTTCAAGGCTTTCGCCTGCCACGCCACGTAGGGCTTCACGCGCGGCAGGAAGCGGCGCGCTACATCTTCGAACGGTTCGCCCACGCGCCACACGCGCGGCACGCCTTCCAGGTTCACGTTGGTGAACACGCGCAGCAGGCGCTCGCCGCGGTTCGGGCGGGACGGGAAAGCGTCGACGTGCAGGCGGCGGTCGTCGGCGCGCCAGGACTGCACGCGGGTCTCGACTTTCGAGGGCCGGAAGCTGGCCGAGCCGCGGCGCAGGTGTTCGGTGTAGCGCGGCACCAGGTGGCCCAGCAGGCTTTCCGCCTCGTCGCGGAAGCGCTTGACCATGCCGGTCGCCAGCGCCTGCGTGGCCTCGTCGCCGACCACGCCCCTCAAGCTGCCGGCAGGGTCGAGGCTGATGTTGCGGACCTTGGGGTCGCGGATGTCTTCGCGGAACAGCGCCAGCTCTTCCTTCTTCGGTGCGAAGCCGTGCTGGGCGAAGTTCGGGAAGTACAGCACCTTGCCCGCTTCCAGCGCGGCGATCCAGGCCGGATTGCCGTGGCCAAGGTCGGCCATGTCGATCTCGACGATCTGGTTTTCCATTGTTATATCCTAGTCTTGTTCGAGTTCCAGCGGCGGCGATGCGAGGTCTTCGTCCTGCCTTGCCTGCTGCCGGTCCCACATTTGTTGGTAGAGCCCGCGCTGCGCGAGCAGCTGTCCATGCGTGCCGCGTTCGACGATGCGGCCGTGGTCGAGCACCAGGATCTGGTGCGCGTCGGCGATGGTCGACAGGCGGTGCGCGATCACCAGGGTGGTGCGCTGCTTCGCGATTTCCTTCAGCTGCGTCTGGATCGCCTGCTCCGACTTCGAGTCCAGTGCGGACGTCGCTTCGTCGAAGATCAGGATCGCCGGGTTCTTCAGCAGCGTGCGCGCGATCGCCACGCGCTGCTTTTCGCCGCCGGACAGCTTCAGGCCGCGCTCACCCACCATTGTCGCATAGCCGTCGGGCAGGCTCTCGATGAAGTCGTGGATCGAGGCCGCGCGCGCCGCGGCGACGATGTCTTCATGGCTGGCGCCCGGGCGGCCGTAGGCGATGTTGTATTCGATGGTGTCGTTGAACAGCACCGTATCCTGGGGCACGATGCCGATCGCGTGGCGCAGCGAGTCCTGGGTCACGTGACGGATGTCCTGGCCGTCGATGCTGATCGATCCCTGCTGCACGTCGTAGAAGCGAAACAGCAGGCGCGACAGGGTCGACTTGCCCGAGCCGCTGTGGCCGACCACGGCGGTGGTGGTGCCGGCCGGGATCGTGAAGTCGACGTCGAACAGGATCTGGCGCTTGGGGTCGTAATTGAACTCGACGTGCGAGAACGCGACCTGGGCGCCGCGCGTGACGAGCGGCTTGGCATCCGGCGCATCGGCCACCTCGCGGTGCTGCTCCAGCAGGCCGAACAGACGCTCCATGTCGGCCAGGCTCTGCTTGATCTCGCGGTAGATCACGCCCAGGAAGTTGAGCGGAATGTACAGCTGCAGCATGAAGGCGTTCACCAGCACCAGGTCGCCGATGGTCATCGTGCGGTCGATCACGCCCTGCGTGGCGCGCCACAGGATCGCGGTGACGGCGGCGGCGATGATCAGGGACTGGCCCGAATTCAGGAAGGAGAGCGAGGTCTGCGAACGCACGGCGGCGCGCTCGTAGTTCTGCAGGCCTTCGTCGTAGCGCTTGGCTTCGTAGTCTTCGTTGCCGAAGTATTTGACGGTCTCGAAGTTGATCAGCGAGTCGATGGCCTTGGTGTTGGCCTTCGAATCGAGCTCGTTCATCGTGCGGCGGAAATGCGTGCGCCATTCGGTGACCACGATGGTGAAGGTGATGTAGGTGACCAGCGCCGCGGCGGTGATGATCGAGAACCACTTGTCGTAGCGCGCGGCCAGGTAGCCCAGCACCAGCGTGATCTCGACCAGCGTCGGCAGGATCGAAAACAGCGAATAGGACACCAGCGAGCTGACGCCGCGCGTGCCGCGCTCGATATCGCGCGTCATGCCGCCGGTCTGGCGGTTCAGGTGAAAGCGCAGCGACAGCGCGTGCAGGTGGCGGAACACCTTCAAGGCGATGGTGCGCACCGCGCGCTGGGTCACGCGCGCGAACAGGAATTCGCGCAGCTCGGTGAACAGCGTGGTCGAGAAGCGCAGCGCGCCGTAGGCCAGCAAGGCGCCGAGCGGCAGCACCAGCAGCGCGTAGGGATGCGAGGGTGTGATGCTCAGGCTGTCGACGATATTCTTGAGCACCAGCGGCACGCCGATGTTGGCGACCTTGGCGCCGATCAGGCAGACCAGCGCGGCCATCACGCGCCATTTATACACCCACAGGTAAGGCAGCAGCGTGCCGATCACGGCCCAGTCGTTGCGCCTGGCATTCGGGTCGCCGGCCGGGGGTAAGGAAGAGCTTGGAGAAGAGCGTCGCATGACAGGGTTTGTCTATTTATGGTTCAATCTGGGACGATTGTAGCTTTTACCGAGATTTCAAGATGACCCAGCCAGAAAACCAGACGCCATCCACCACCCGACTGCCCGAAGGAAAGATGCCGGTGCTGCGGATGATGCCTGCCCCCTCCGATGCCAACGTCTACGGCGACGTGTTCGGCGGCTGGATCATGGCCCAGGTCGACGTCGCCGGCTCGCTGCCGGCCGTGCGCCGCGCGAATGGCCGCGTCGCCACCATTGCCGTGAATTCCTTCCTGTTCAAGAACCCGGTGTTCGTCGGCGACCTGCTGTCCTTCTACGCCGACGTGGTCAAGGTCGGCAATACCTCGATCACCGTGTACGTCGAAGTCTACGCCGAGCGCAACCGCCTGCAGACCAACGTCGTGAAAGTCACCGAGGCCACCCTCACCTACGTCGCCACCGGCCCGGACCGCAAGCCGCGCCAGCTGCCGCCGCTCGACTCGCTGATCGAGCACTAAGCGTCCCGACGATGCCGCTGCCGCGCCGCCTGTTCCTGCTGGATGCGGCGCGACTGGCCGCGGCCGTCAGCGCTTCCGGCATCGTCCATGCCGCGCCGTCGAACGCGGCCGGCTATCCGTTCAGCCTGGGCGTGGCTTCCGGTTCGCCGCTGCCGGACTCGGTGATCCTGTGGACCCGTATTCTGCCGAATCCGCTCGATGCGCATTCGGCGCCGACGCTCGCCGTGCCCTTGCGCTGGGAGGTGGCGCAGGACCAAGCCTTCCGCAAGATCGTCGCCAAGGGCAGCGCAGTCGCGACGCCCGAGCTGGCGCACAGCGTGCGCGTGAACGTGACCGGCCTGCAGCCGGACCGCTGGTACTGGTACCGCTTCATGCTTGGCGACGCCGTCAGCCCGGTCGGCCGCACGCGTACCGCACCCGCCGCCGGCAGCATGCCGGACCTGCTGAAGCTGGCCGTGGCTTCCTGCCAGCACTGGGAATTCGGCAGCTATGCCGCGCACCGCTACATCGCCGACAGCCAGCCGGACCTGGTCGCCTTCCTCGGCGATTACATCTACGAGTGGGGCGCCTTTCGCCTGCAGCATCCGCAGCCGGGGGAGCGTATCGTGCGCCAGAACGAGTCGTTCGACTTGCAGAGTTATCGCCAGCGCTATGCCCAGTACAAGACCGATCCGGACCTGCAGGCCGCGCATCTGGTCGCGCCCTGGATCGGGACCTGGGACGACCACGAAGTCGCCAACGACTACGCCGCCGACCGCGACGAGCGTTTATCGCAGGACTTCGCGGCGCGCCGTGCGGCGGCTTATCAAGCCTTTTACGAGCACATGCCGCTGCGCCTGCCGCCGCCGCGCAGCTTCGCCAGCGTGCGCATGTTCCAGCGCTACGACTGGGGCAGGCTGGCGCGCTTTCACGTGCTGGACGACCGCCAGTACCGCGCGGCGCAGGCCTGTCCCGGCAAGAACCTGGGCGGCTCGAATTCGGTGGGTCCGCGCGCCTGCCCTTCGCTGCTCGACCCGCGGCGCACGATGCTGGGCCGGGAGCAGGAAGCCTGGCTGACCGGCGGCCTGCAATCGTCGAAGGCGCGCTGGAACATTTTGGCGCAGCAGACCCTGATGGCGCAGTCGACCCAGTTGCCGATCGCCGCGGCCGGCGATGGCCGCTTCTGGACCGATGGCTGGGATGGTTATCCGGCGGCGCGCAAACGCCTGCTCGACACGCTGGTGTCCAGCCGCGCACGCAATCCGCTGGTGCTGGGCGGCGACGTCCATACCTTCTACGCGAGCGAACTGCGCGCGGACTTCAACCGGCCCGTCTCGAAAGACAACCCGGTGCTCGCGACCGAATTCGTCGGCACCTCGGTGACTTCGAACTCGCGCCCGCAGCAGCGCACCGCGCAATACGTGGCGATGAACCCGCACATCAAGTACGGCCGCAGCGACAAGCGCGGCTACATGCTGATGGCGGTGACGCCGAAAGAGACGCGGGTCCAGTTCATGGGCCTGGACGAGGTGCGGGATCCGAAGACCGGCCAGCGCGAGCTGGCGGCCTTCAGGGTGGAGAGTGGGACGGCGGGGGTGGAGATGACGGCGATCTAGGCCTGCGGCTTGTGAACGTCGTTTCCGCGATCTTGACCGTCATTCCCGCGGAGGCGGGAATCCAAGGCAGGCTAGCAAACCGCAAACAAACTTGGGTCCCCGCCTGCGCGGGGACGACGAGATCATTGCGAGGGACGACGGTATATGGTCAGGCCGTCTGCTTCTCATCCCGCAGCTCGCGCCGCAGGATCTTGCCGACGTTCGTCTTCGGCAGCGTGTCGCGGAACTCGACGTACTTCGGCCGCTTGTAGCCGGTCAGCTGCTCCTTGCAGAAGGACAGCAGGTCGTCCTTGGTCAGCGCCTTGTCCTTCTTGACCACGTACAGCTTGACCGCCTCGCCCGAGTGCTGGTCCGGCACGCCCACGCAGGCCACTTCCAGCACGCCCGGGTGGCTTGCGACCACTTCCTCGACTTCGTTCGGATACACGTTGAAGCCCGAGACCAGGATCATGTCCTTCTTGCGGTCGACGATCTTGATGTAGCCCTGCTCGTTCATGATGCCGATGTCGCCGGTCTTGAAGAAGCCGTCCGCGGTCATGACCTTGGCCGTTTCTTCCGGACGCTGCCAGTAGCCGGCCATCACCTGCGGACCGCGCACGGCGATCTCGCCGGCGGTGCCGAACGGGACTTCCTGGCTGGCTTCGTCGAGGATGCGGATCTCGGTGGATGGCAGCGGCAGGCCGATGGTGCCGGTGAAGTCGGTGATGTCGCAGCGGTTGGCGGAGACCACCGGCGAGGTCTCGGACAGGCCGTAGCCCTCGACGATCGGGATGCCGGTCAGCTGCAGCCACTTGTCGGCGACCGGCTTCTGCACCGCCATGCCGCCGCCCGGGCAGACCAGCAGGCCCGAGAAGTCGAGGCTGGCGAAGTCCGGATGGTTCAGCAGGCCGTTGTACAGGGTGTTCACGGCCGGGAAGACGTTGATGCGGTAGCCGCGCAGTTCCTTGATGAAGCCGCCGATATCGCGAGGGTTCGGGATCAGGAGGTTCATGCCGCCCACGCGCAGGCCCAGCAGGGCGCAGACGGTCAGCGCATAGATGTGGTACAGCGGCAGCGCGCACACGAACTGCAGGTCGGCGCCGGCCTTGGCCAGCGTCGGGCCGAACCAGGCTTCGTTCTGCAGCACGTTGGCGATCACGTGCTTGTGCAGCAGAACCGCGCCCTTCGACACGCCGGTAGTGCCGCCGGTGTACTGCAGGAAGGCGACGTCGTCATGGCCCACCTGGACCGGTTTCAGGGTCTGGCGCGCGCCTTCAGCCAGCACGCGCTTGAACGGCACCGCGCCCGGGATCGAGAAGGCCGGCACCATCTTCTTGACCGTGCGGACCACGAAGTTGACGATCATGCCCTTCGCGCCCAGCAGGTCGCCCATGGTGCCGACGATGACGTGCTTGACCTTGGTGGTGGCGACCACTTCGGCCACCGTGTGCGCGAAGTTCTCCAGCACGACGATGGCTTCGGCGCCCGAGTCGTTCAGCTGGTGCTGCAGCTCGCGTGCGGTGTACAGTGGATTGACGTTGACGATGGTGTAGCCGGCGCGCAGGATGGCGGCCATCGCCACCGGATACTGCAGCACGTTCGGCAGCATGATCGCCACGCGCGCGCCCGGCTGCAGGCCGCGGCTCTGCAGCCAGGCGGCCATCTGGCCGGACAGCTTGTCGAGTTCGGCGAACGTCATGGACTTGCCCATGCAGGCGTAGGCCTTGCGGTCCGCGTACTTGCGGAAGGCTTCCTCCAGCAGGTGCGTGAGGGAGCGGTATTGGGTCCAGTCGATCTCCGACGGTACGCCCGCCTCGTACGAATCCAGCCAGAATTTGTCCATGTTATTGCCTCTTTTTTCTATCTATACAAACGCCGTCCCCGCGAAGGTGGGGACCCAAGAGCGAACTTGGATCCCCGCCTGCGCGGGGACGACGGTTTTAATTCAGACTACGCTGCCTGCTTTTCCTCGCGCAGTGCGCGCCGCAGGATCTTGCCGACGTTCGTCTTCGGCAGCTCGCTGCGGAACTCGATGTACTTCGGCTTCTTGTAGCCGGTGAGCTCGCGCTTGCAGTAGTCCATCAGCTGTTCGGCGCTCAGGCCCGGGTCCTTCTTGACCACGAAGACCTTGACCGCCTCGCCGGAGTGTTCGTCCGGCACGCCGATCACCGCGCACTCCAGCACGCCGGGGTGCGCCGCGATCACGCCTTCCAGTTCGTTCGGGTAGACGTTGAAGCCCGAGACCAGGATCATGTCCTTCTTGCGGTCGACGATCTTCACGTACCCGTTCTCGTCCATGATGCCGACGTCGCCGGTTTTGAAATAGCCGTCCGCCGTCATGACCTTGGCCGTTTCATCCGGACGGTTCCAGTAACCGGCCATCACCTGTGGACCGCGGATCGCGATCTCGCCGACGCTGCCGATCGGCAGTTCCTTGCCGTCGTCGTCCAGGATCGCCACCTCGGTCGACGGGATCGGCAGGCCGATCGTGCCGGTGAAGGCCGAGATGTCGCAGCGGTTCGCGGTGGCCACCGGCGAGGTCTCCGACAGGCCGTAGCCTTCGATGATGTGCTTGCCGGTGACGGCTTTCCACTGGTCGTTCACCGCCTGCTGCACCGCCATGCCGCCGCCGTTCGCCAGCTTCAGGCCCGAGAAATCCAGGTGCTTGAAGTCCGGATGGTTGACCAGCGCGTTGTACAGCGTGTTCACCGCCGGCAGCGAGTTGAACTTGTACTTGCCCAGCTCCTTGATGAAGCCCGGGATGTCGCGCGGGTTCGGGATCAGGACGTTCAGCGCCCCCACCCGCATGCCCCACAGCGCGCACACCGTCAGCGCGAAGATGTGGTACAGCGGCAGCGCGCAGACGATGGTCGGGAACTCGACCACCGGCTCCTGGTTCATCGCCACCGCGGACCACGCCTCGCCCTGCAGCAGGTTGGCGATCACGTTCCGGTGCGTCAGGGTCGCGCCCTTCGACACGCCGGTGGTGCCGCCCGTGTACTGCAGGAAGGCGACGTCGCTGCTCTTCAGCTCCGCTTTCTGGAACGGCATCTTGGCGCCCTGCGCCAGCGCGTCCTTGAAGCGCACGCTGCTCGGCAGCGAGAACTCCGGCACCATCTTCTTGACGTTGCGGACCACGAAATTCACCAGCATGCCCTTGGCGCCGCCCAGCATCTCGCCCATGCTCGCCACCACCACGTGGCGCACCGGGGTCTTGCCCATCACCTCCTGCAGCGTGTGCGCGAAGTTCTCGAGCACGATGATGGCCTCGGCGCCCGAGTCCTTCAGCTGGTGCTCCAGTTCGCGCGGGGTGTACAGCGGGTTCACGTTCACCACCGTGTAGCCGGCGCGCAGGATGGCGGCCAGCGCCACCGGATACTGCAGCACGTTCGGCATCATCACCGCCACGCGTGCCCCCTTGGCCATGCCGCGGCTCTGCAGCCAGGCGGCCAGGCGCTTCGACATGCTGTCCAGTTCCGCATACGTCAGGAACTTGTCCATGCAGACAAAGGCGTTGTTCGAGGCGTACTTCTGGAACGATTCCTCCAGCAGCTGCACGAGCGAGCCATACTGGTCGGGATCGATTTCCGCGGGAACGCCGGGCGGGTACGACTTCAGCCAAATCTTGTCCATCGGGTGCCTGTCTCCAGTGTAATTATTCTGTGTGGGCCGCCCAACCGAAAAAAACGCACGGTCGTGCTGAGTTTGCTTTCCATGATGCTATCGGGCAGCGCGCCCGATAGCAAGCATTTTTAAAGCAATTCGAACATGAATTCTAGCGTCCGCCCATGGTCGGGGCATCGCTGCGCTGCACCATCAGGGGCGCGGCCGGCGCCGGCGGCACCAGTGCCTTCAGGATGCGGTGACGCTCCTTGCGGTCGAGCTCGGCCAGTTGCCGGACCGACTTGTAAAACCGCGAAAAGCTGCCGTCACGTTTGAGCATGGCGCGGAAGGCCGGCACGAAGTCCTCGTAAGTCGCGATCGAGGCCAGGTGGGCGTTCGACAAAGGCTGCTCGAAGAAGCGGTCGTAGCCGGCATAGCCGCCCCAATTGCCCTTCAGGACCTGGTACTCGTCCTTCAGCTCCTGGAACAGGCGCACCTTGACCGCGCGCTTTTCGTTGTCGCTGCGGTCGACCACACCGTAGTTCTGCTCGAGCGCCTTGCGGTACTTGAGCAGCAGGCCCAGGAAATCGTGCTTGCGGCTCTTGTAGCGCGCATAGGCGTCCCGCATCGCCGGATTGCCGAAGCGCTCCATCCAGCGTTCCACGCCCGCTTCCTCGACCGTGCTGGCGAAGGATTCGTTGAACTGCGAGTCGCCCTGCACGTACACGATCTGGTGCGCCAGTTCGTGGAAAATCATGCGCGCCAGTTCGGCGTCCGGGTAGTTGATGAAGGTGGAGATCAGGGGATCGCTGAACCAGCCCAGCGTCGAATACGCCGGCACGCCGCCGACCTCGACGTCGTTGCCCTCGGCCTTCAACTCCTTCGCGTAGGCCAGCGCGGCGTCCTTGCTGTAGTAGCCGCGGTAGTTCACGCAGCCGGCCACCGGGAAACACCACTGCAGGGGCTTCAGCGACAGTTCGGGCGTGGCGACCACGTTCCACAGCACGTAGGGGCGCTTGAGGGAGGCGTAGTTCTTGTAGCTGTTGTTATCTGGTAATGCCATTTCGCTAACGGCGAAGCGGCGGATCTGGCGCGCGGTCTCCAGGCGGAGACGCAGTTTGGAGCTGGTGCCGGGGTCGGCGATCCAGTCGTCGATCGGACGGGCGTCCGACAGGAGTTCAAGCTGGCCCTGGGCCGCCTGCGAGTAGTAGTTCAGCGTGGAGCAGCTGGCCAGCAGCCCCGCTGCCGTGCCCGCAAGAAGCACGGCACGGAGCCGCGGGGCGATTCGCGAAAGTTTCATTTGTCAGGTTCATCATGGCGCGGCCTAGAGGCGTCTTGAGAAACCGTAGCGAGCGGAAGGAGTTTCGTCCGAGAAGCGCAGCCGTACTTCCGGTACGGCGAGCATCGCAGGACGAAAATCCGACGCGCAGTAGGTTTATCAAGATGCCCTCTCCACCTGCACCAGCGTGTCGTAGAAGGTCGGCGCCCGGCCCATGTCGGTCAGGCGCTGGCTGGTTACTTCGTTGGCGTTCTTGCCGTCGCTGGCGAGCTTTTTCCACCAGATCGACAGGCCGACCACGAGGCCGGCCCGCGCCTTGGGCGTGACACGGGCGCGCGCGACGAACGCGCCCCTGTCGTTAAAGATGCGCACCATCTCGCCGTGCTCGATGCCGCGCGATGCGGCGTCGACGGGATGGATGTCCAGGTGAGGCTCGCCCTCGGTGGCGCGAAGGCTCTGGACATTGACAAAGGTTGAGTTGAGGAAGTTCCTGGCCGGCGGAGAAATCATCGCCAACGGATATTTCTCTGCCAGTTCGGGGTTGGACGCCACGGATTCGTAATTCGCAATATACGTCGGCAGCGGATCGAGGCCGTCGTGCAGCATCGATTCGGAGTAAAACTCGCACTTGCCGGAAGGCGTAGGGAAGCAGCCTTCCGCGAAGGGCGCCGCCGGCATGTTCAGCTTGCTCCAGCCAGTGCGCTTCAGCGATTCCCAGTCGAAGTGCACGGCGCGCGCGTCCTGCTTGTTGAAGGCTTGCGCGGCCAGCTCGTCGTCGGTCTCGTCGAACACCGGGTCGGTAAAGCCCATGCGCCTGGCGAGCAGGCGGAAGATCTCGGTATTCGGCTTGGCTTCGCCCAGCGGCGCAATCGCCGCGTTATTCGCCATCATGTACAGGTGGCCATAGGCCAGGTGGGCATCGACGTGTTCGAGCTGGGTGGTGGCCGGCAGCAGGATGTCGGCGTAGTCCGCGGTGTCGGTCTGGAAGTGTTCCAGCACCACCGTGAACAGGTCCTCGCGCTCGAAGCCGCGCTGCACCTTCGACGAATCGGGCGCGATCGCCACCGGGTTCGCGTTGTAGACGATGACGGCTTCGATCTTCGGGCCGAATTCCGGCGCCGCTTCGCGCAAGAGATCGTCGCCGATGGTGTTCATGTTGATGGTGCGCGGCAGGCGTCCGCGCAGCAGGTCCGGACGTTGCAGCGCCAGCTTGTTGGCCGGGAAGGAGCCCGAGGTCGACAGCTGCACGCCGCCGGCCGCGTGGCGCCAGGCGCCCACCAGCGCCGGCAGGCAGGCGATGTTGCGCACGGCCATGCCGCCGCCGCGCACGCGCTGCAGGCCGTAGTTCATGCGGATCGCGACCGGCTCGCCGCGCATCGCGGTCTGGCCATATTCGCGCGCCAGGTTCACCACTTCCTCGGCAGTGATGCCGCAGGTCTCGGCGGTGCGTTCCGGTGTCCATTCGGCCACGCGGTCCTTCAGTTGCGCAAAGCCGAGCGTGTGCTGGGCGATGTAGTCGTGGTCGAGCAGGTTTTCCTTGACCAGCACGTGCATCATGCCCAGCGCCAGCGCGCTGTCGGTGCCCGGCATGACGGCGATGTGCTGGTGGCACTTCTCGGCCGTCAGCGAGCGGTAGGGGTCGATGGCGATCAGCTTCGCGCCGCGGCGCTTGGCTTCCTGCACGCGCATCCAGAAATGCAGGTTCGAGGCGATCGGGTTGCCGCCCCAGATCAGGATCAGCTTCGCATCCTGGAACTGTTCGATGTCGGTGCCGATCGAACCACCGATGGTGTATTTGTAACCCGTAAAGCCGGCGGTCGCGCAGACGGTGCGATCGAGGAAGGAGGCGCCCAGCTTGTTAAAGAAGCGCATCGCCATCGCCTCGCCCTGGACCAGGCCCATGGTGCCGCAATAGCTGTAGGGCAGGATCGCCTGCGGATCGCGCTCGGCAATCGGCGTCAAGCGTGCCGCGATCTCGTCCAACGCCTGCTCCCAGGTGATCGGCTCGAACTTGCCTTCGCCCTTCCTGCCGACGCGGCGCATGGGCGTGAGCAGGCGGTCCGGGTGATAAGTGCGGTCGACGTAGCGCGAGACCTTGGTGCACAGCACCCCGGCCGTGGTCGGGTGGTCCGGATCGCCCTTGACCTCGGTCGCGACGCCATCCTCGACGGTGACGAGAATGGCGCAGGTATCGGGGCAGTCGTGCGGGCATGTCGCCCTGACAAGGGTCTTGGTCATTGAATCGGATCCGGGAAAAACGTCGAGAAACCAATAGTTTAGACGATTCCTGAGGCCCCTGTGCCGGCACTGGCAAGGTCTACGGCGGAAGGGCTACAATAGTTCAAAAACATAGGGAGAGAACGTATGAGACTAGTCGAACCCATCCTGGCCCAGCAGGCCCAACTGGAAACGATCCGCCGCGACATCCACGCCCATCCCGAACTCTGCTACGAGGAACAACGCACCGCCGACGTGGTGGCGCGTTGCCTGACCGACTGGGGCATCGAGGTCGTGCGCGGCCTGGGCGTCACCGGCGTCGTCGGCATCATCAAGAACGGCACGTCCGAACGTGCGATCGGCCTGCGCGCCGACATGGATGCGCTGCCGATGCAGGAACTCAACACATTTGAGCACGCGTCGCGCCACGCCGGCAAGATGCATGCTTGCGGTCATGACGGACATACAGCGATGCTGTTGGGTGCAGCCCACTATCTGTCGCAGAACCGCAACTTCGACGGCACGGTCTACTTGATCTTTCAACCAGCCGAGGAAGGCGGCGCCGGCGCCCGCCGCATGATCGCCGACGGCCTGTTCGAACGCTTTCCGATGGATGCCGTGTACGGCCTGCACAACTGGCCGGGTATGGCGGCCGGCAAGTTCGGCGTCGTCGCCGGGCCGATGATGGCGTCCAGTAACGAGTTCCGCGTGGTCGTGAAGGGCAAGGGCGCCCACGCCGCCCAGCCGCACCGCGGCATCGACCCGGTGATGGTGGCGGTGCAGATCGCGCAAGCCTGGCAGACCATCGTCTCGCGCGAAAAGAACCCGCTGGACACCGCCGTGCTGTCGATCACCCAGATCCACGCCGGCAGCGCCACCAATGTGATCCCGGACGAAGCGGTGCTGATCGGTACCGTGCGCACCTTCACCACCGAGGTGCTGGACCTGGTCGAGCGCCGCATGCAGGAAATCGCGGCCGGCGTGGCCAGCGCCTTCAATGCGGGCGTCGATTTTTCGTTCAAGCGCAATTACCCGCCGCTGGTGAACCACGCCGCGCAGACCGCCTTCGCGATCGAGGCCATGAAGGCGGTGGTGGGCGAGGAGAATGTCGACGCCAATGTCGAACCGACCATGGGCGCCGAGGACTTCGCCTTCATGCTGCAGGCCAAGCCCGGCTGCTACGTCTTCCTCGGCAACGGCGATGGCGCGCACCGCCTGGGCGGCCATGGGCTCGGCCCATGCCAGCTGCATAACGGCAGTTATGACTTCAATGACCAGCTGTTGCCAATCGGGGCCAGCTACTGGGTGCGGCTGGTGGAGATGAGCTTGCCGCGTTAACGCGTCGCCCCCGCTCGGTAACGCGTCGCCCCCGCGCAGGCGGGGGCCCCAAGTTCGCTCGCTATTCCGGCAGCGTATCGGCTTTGCTTCCGAGGCGCTGCCCCGGATTCATCCGCTCCAGCGCAATCAGCGCCGCCGAGTGATCGGCCGCCGGCAGGTCTTTCTCGATGCTTTCGTACTGCCGCGTCACCAGCGCCGTCACCGGCAGCGTGATGCCCGCCCCTGCCGCGGCGGCGAGGATGTTGCGCTGGTCCTTCAACTGCGTCTTGACCTGGCCGCCGGGCACGAAATTGCGCTCCAGCATGCGCTGCCCATGCACCTCCAGCACGCGGCTGCCGGCAAAGCCGCCACGGATCGCTTCGCGCACCGCGGCCGGATCGGCGCCCGCGGCTTCGGCCAGCAACAGTGCCTCGGCCACGATGTTGATGGTGGCGCCGACGATCAATTGGTTGCACAGCTTGGCGACCTGGCCGCTGCCGACCGGCCCGACGCATTTCGGATTGCCCATCGCCGCCAATATTGGCTGTGCTTCGCTGAAGTCGGCGGGATCGGCGCCAGCCATGATGGCGAGGCTGCCCGCTTCGGCACCCAGCACGCCGCCGGACACGGGGGCATCGATGAAGCGGCAACCGGCCTGCGTCAAGCGCGCATGGAAAGCCAGCGCTTCGTCCTGGCGGGTGGAACTCATGTCGATCCACAGGCTGCCCGGCTTCAGCGCCGGCAGCGCCGCCGCCAGTACTTCGTCGACGGTCGCTCCCGCTTCGAGGATCGAAATGACGATGTCGGCATCCCTGACGGCGTCGTGCAGTTGCGCGCAGGGCTGGGCGCCGCTCTCGCGCAGCGCCTCGGCTTTCGCATGGGTGCGATTCCAGGCGCGCACCGGATACGCAGCCTGCGCCAGACGGCTTGCCATCGGGCGGCCCATCAGGCCGATGCCGAGAAATGCCAGGGTCGGGAGGGTCATGGTGGTGTCGTTTTCCATATCGTTCGATTCTAACAATTGACGGGCCGGCCACGTCAAAACGCGGACCTCGTTAAAATAGCTGGATTCGTCAATCGAAAGGAATAAGAAGATGTTCTCCATCAAGAAAATCGCGGCCCCGATCGCCGCAGCATTTGCCCTGTTTGCCGCACAGTCGGCGCACGCCCAGCACGGCCTGGTCGATGGCTATTCCGTGGAAGCCGGCGGCGGCGAACACGTGCAGGTCCTGCGCCTGTCGGCCCAGAAGGACTGGAACAAGAACTGGTTCGCCACCAGCGGCTACCACCTGTCGGGCTACTGGGATGCCAACATCGCCTACTGGCGCGCCAACCGCTGGCTGGACCTGCCGAACAACAGCCATAACCTGGCGGTGATCGGCCTGACCCCGGTGTTCCGCTGGGAAGCGGACAACAAGCTCGGTTTCTATGCCGACGCCGGCATCGGCGCCGCCCTGTTCTCGGACGTGTACCGCAACACCCACCGCCAGCTGTCGACCGCGTATGAATTCGCGGACCACGTCGGCGTCGGCTACGTGTTCGCGAATAAATGGGAGCTGGGCGCGCGTCTGCAGCATTATTCGAATGGCGGTATCAAGCATCCGAACGGCGGCGTGAATCTGCTGATGGTGAAGGCCAGCTACCACTACTGATCCCCTGTTTCGTCGCCCCCGCGCAGGCGGGGGCCCATGCTGAGCGGGCCAGGTTGGCTCTGTATGGATTCCCGCCTCCGCAGGAATGACGTCCGTGGCTGGCGTCGGCGTCGGATCGTTTATGTGACAATCGTCCCATGACCGATACCAGCACCGTCAAGAGCTACCTTCCCTGGCTGGTGGCGACTGCCCTGTTCATGGAGCAGCTCGACGCCACCATCGTCAACACCGCCATCCCCAGCATCGCGGCCAGCCTGAACGTCACGCCGCTGAGCCTGAAGTCCGTCGTCACCAGCTACATCCTCAGCCTTGCCGTGGGCATCCCCGTGAGCGGCTGGATGGCCGACCGTTTCGGCACCAGGCGCGTGTTCGGCACCGCCATCGCCATCTTCACGCTCGCCTCGGTCCTGTGCGGGCTATCGGTGAACGCCGAGATGATGGTCTTCGCGCGCCTGCTGCAAGGCCTGGGCGGCGCGATGATGATGCCGGTCGGGCGCCTCGCCATCATCCGCACCTTTCCCAAGAGCGAGCTGCTGGGCGCGATGAACTTCGTGATCCTGCCGGCCCTGATCGGCCCGCTGCTGGGCCCGACGGTGGGCGGCCTGATCGTGCACTGGGCCTCGTGGCGGGCCATCTTCTTCGTCAATGTGCCGGTCGGCCTGCTGGCGCTGTTCCTGGTGTTCCGCTACATGCCCGACTACAAGGGCGCCGAGCCGCGCCCGCTGGACGTGATCGGCTTGATCCTGTTCAGTTCGGGAACGGCGTTGCTGTCCTGGCTGCTGGAGATCTTCGGCGAGCACACGCTGGACATGGTGACCATGATGCTGATGCTGGGCCTGTCGGTGGCGCTACTGGCGGCCTATGTCTGGCATGCGAACAAGGAAGAGTTCCCGCTGCTTCGGCTGGCGCTGCTGAAGGTCCGCACGTTCCGCATTTCCGTGCTGGGCGGGTTCATCACCCGCCTCGGCATCGGCGGCCTGCCCTTCCTGCTGCCGCTGCTCTACCAGCTGGGTCTCAAATTGCCGGCCTGGCAGTCGGGTCTCTTGATGATGCCGACCGCAGCCGCCGCGATGGGCATGAAGCTGATCGCGCCGAAGGTGCTGGCGCGCTTCGGCTACCGTCAGGTACTGATCGTGAACACGATCTGCATCGGCCTGACGATCGCCCTGTTCACGCTGGTGGGCCCAGGCACGCCCTGGTATGCGATCGCCGGCATCGGCCTGCTGCAGGGCTTCTTCAATTCGCTGCAGTTCTCGAGCATGAACACGCTGGCCTATGCGGATGTCGCGCAGAAGGACTCGAGCATGGCCAGCACGATCGCCAGTTCCTTCCAGCAGCTCTCGATGAGCTTCGGCCTGGCCAGCGGGTCGTTGGTCACCGGCTGGTTCCTGGGAAGGGTACCGCAAACCGACCAGGTAATGGTGACCTCGGCCCTGCACCACGCCTTCCTCGCACTGGCAATCACGACGATGCTGTCCTCGCTCGTGTTCTGGCGTTTGCGCCGCGGCGACGGCGAAAGCATCAGCCGCGGCAAACCACAAGCGCAGGAAGCCAGCGCGCAGGATTCGGCGCCCTTGTCTCAAGCTTGAACTGCGGCCTGAACTGCGGCCCGAACTGCAGGCTTGATGCCGTTAAGCGGGAAGCTGCAACCCGGATGGCGGCATGCTGTCGAAGCATGAGGAGGACCTCGCAATGAGCCTATCCCTTGTCTCGGCAAACTTCGATGCGGGCGGGAGCATCCCGGCCGTTCACACCTGCGAAGGCACCGATACCGCACCCGCCCTGTCCTGGTCAGGCGCGCCGCCGGGCACGAAGAGCTTCGCGCTGATCGTCGACGATCCCGACGCACCCGATCCCGCAGCGCCGACGATGACCTGGGTGCATTGGGTGCTCTACAACATTCCGATCTCTGCGGTCAGCCTGCCGTCGAGCGTGCGCGGCACGGATCTGCCGCCAGGTACGCGCACCGGTCTGAACGACTGGAAGAAGAGTGGTTACGGCGGGCCATGTCCGCCGACGGGGCGCCACCGTTACGTGCACAAGCTCTACGCGCTGGATGTGGTGCTGCCGGATCTGGGACATCCGACCAAGGCGGAGCTGGAAAAGGCGATGCAGGGACACGTGCTGATGCAGGGCGAATTGATCGGGACGTATCAGAAGAGAGGACGCTGAAAAGAGAGCGCGCTGAAAAGCAAAAAGCCCGCCGAGTATCAACTCAGCGGGCTTCGCTTAATAATTAGCCTGACGATAACCTACTTTCACACTGGTTGCAGCACTATCATCGGCGCAAAGTCGTTTCACGGTCCTGTTCGGGATGGGAAGGGGTGGTACCGACTTGCTATGGTCATCAGGCATAAACTGTACGGGTAGCGTCTTCGACTGCTACCCTGAATCCGGAAGAAGTAAGTCTTATTGTTCTCTGTGTGTTCAACAAACAGCTGTCATCACCTGGCTTAGACTGCCAAGGTTATAGGGACAAGCCGTACGGGCAATTAGTACTGGTTAGCTTAATGCATTACTGCACTTCCACACCCAGCCTATCAACGTCCTGGTCTCGAACGACCCTTCAAGGAGCTCAAG
>Ga0308160_10000908_pt1 | contig 46820 bp, 37 predicted proteins | sample PhyFR1_FD_201036 | JGI IMG/M metagenome (GOLD analysis project Ga0308160, IMG submission 201036) | Phyllosphere microbial communities from UC Gill Tract Community Farm, Albany, California, United States - DLSLF.R1 | ecosystem: Host-associated > Plants > Phyllosphere > Unclassified | place: USA...
GCGCCATCGACAGGCCGAACTCGCCTTTGATGACCGGCATCAGCGGCGCGCAGGCGAACCAGGCGAAGAAGCAGACAAAGAAGGCCACCCAGGTCAGGTGGAAGGCCCGCATCTGCGGGGTGTGGAAAGTGAAGAGCTGGATGCTGCTTGCCTTGCTGGCCATGATCGTCCCTCGTTTTTAGACTGACAGGCGAAAAAAAAAGGCGTCCGCATCCCGAGGCCGTGGCCTGGAAAGCGGACGCCGTTGTCCGGGCGCCGGCCCCTCGCTGGGCCGGCTGAATATGCAGGGATCGCCGTTGATCCTGGTCTTGACGGTTGCAAGAGCCGTGCCAGCAAGCCTGCGGGGCACGAGCCCGCTGTGCGTTGCCGGCGCCGCCTCATTGCAGTGCAACATGCGCGAAAATGATGCGCTGCGGCGCACCGCGCACTGGCTAGCGCAAGTCGTGGATCGCGAAGGAACGCGCGTAAGCGGCAGGATCGCTGCCGCCCCAGACCCGGCCGTCGATGAGGGTCGAACTGCGCATCGCCTCCTCGGGCAGGGCCACGCCGGCCAGCTGCGCCGCCTCGCGGTACAGATCGACATGGTTGACCCGGGCGGCGACGGCCCGATAATCCGGGTCTCCGGCCAGCAGTCCCCAGCGCCGCTGCTGGGTCAGGAACCACATGCCGTCGGACAGCCAGGGGAAGGTCGCCGCGCCGTCGCCGAAGAAGCGCAACGCCGGAAAGTCCGCACGGCGCGGCAGCAGGCAGGCGCGCAGCACGTCGACGCCCGTGTTGACGTAGGCGGCGCTGGACAGCACCTCGGCCGCCGCTTCGCGGTTCACCGGCGAGGCGTCGAGCCAGCGCGCGGTGTCGAGCAGGGCCGCGACCAGGGCGCGGCAGGCGTGCGGATGCTGGGCGACGAAATCGGCGCGCGCACCGAGCGCCTTGCCCGGATGGTCGGGCCAGACCTGGCTGCTCGGCGCCACCAGCGCACCGGCGCCGCATTGCAGCGCGCGCCGGCTCCAGGGCTCGCCGGCGCAAAAGCCGTCCATGTGGCCGGCCTCCAGGTTGGCCGCCATCTGCCCGGGCGGTACGGTGACCAGCGTGGCATCCTGCAAGGGATCGATGCCGGCGGCGGCCAGCCAGTAGCAGAGCCACATGGCGTGGTTCCCGGTCGGGAAGGTGTGGGCGAAGGTGTAGCGGCGCGGCGCCGCACGCATCAGCGCGGCGAGGCCGGCGCCATCGCGCGCGCCGCGTTCGGCAAGGGCGCGCGACAGCACGATGGACTGGCCGTTCTGGTTCAGGTTCATCAGCAGGGCCATGTCGCGCGGCGCCGAGCCGACGCCCATCTGCAGGCCGTACAGCAGGCCATACAAGGCCTGGGCGGCATCGAGCGCGCCCGTGTTCAGGCGGTCGCGCATGGCCGACCACGAGTGCTGGCGTTCCAGCACCAGGCGGATGCCGTACTTCTCGTCGAAGCCGAGCACCGAGGCCATGACCAGCGGCGCGCAGTCCGCCAGCGGCATGAAGCCGGTCCGCAATTCGGTCTTTTCCGGCCGGTCCGACCCGCCTGCATGGACGCCCTGCCCCGCCAAACCTGTCATGTGATTCCTCTCGTATGCCGGGTCTAGCCCAGCAGGTCTTCGACGTCGAGGATGCGCTGTGCGACCTCGGCCAGTCTCAGGTTCTTGTTCATCGCCAGGCTGCGCAGGCGGCCATAGGCTTCTTTTTCCTTCAGGCGGTAGCGCGCCATCAGCACGCCCTTGGCGCGCTCGACCACCTTGCGCTCGGCCAGCTTCTGGCGCGTGTCGGCCAGTTCGCCCAGCAGTTGCTGCTCGCGCCGGAAGCGCGCCAGCGCCACGTCGAGCACGGCCCGCACGCGCTCGGCCTGCAGGCCGGCCACGATGTAGGCCGAGGCCCCGGCCGCCATCGCCGCTTCCATCGCGGGGGCGCTGTGGTCTTCGGTGAACAGGACGATGGGGCGGCGTGCGTCGCGCGTGGCGATCACGATGTGCTCGAGCACGTCGCGCGCATCGGATTCGCTGTCGACGATGATCAGGTCCGGCTGCAGCTGGGCTACGCGCTCGGGCAGGAAGATATCCGGCGGCAGCGAAGCGACGATGTCGTAGCCCGACTCCAGCAGCCCGATGCGCAGCGCCGTATTGCGCTCGTGCCGGGCGGCAAGCGCGGCGGCGTCGTGGCCGGAGGTGTCGGCGGTGACGACGACGATGCGCAGGCTGCGGGGTGGGTGGCTGGATTTCATGCCGACAGGGAATGCAAGAAGCGGGCCACGCTGGAGTGACTGCTCTCGCCGACGTTAATCGTACGGTGGGCACGCCGTGCCCACGCGGTACGTGCGTCTCCTTGTGAACACGTGCCTCGACTCGTCGCTCGCGCAGCATCACCCGGCCACGGTCCGTTGTCGGCTCACACGTAGCCACCGGACACGTGCGTACCGCGTGGGCACGAGTGCCCACCCTACGTTCATCACGTTCAGGGCACCGGATGACCACCGCGCGAAAATCGACGCGTCATATGGTTTAGTTGCAGTCGAGATATATCAGCCGTAAATATCGCAGCTAATGATACTCAGTAAATCATAAGCACAGCTTATCGCGGACATCATGAACATAAAGTTTATTTATAAGAAAAGGCGTTCTATACTGCAACGCAACATCGCAGTATTGACCAACCAGTGCGCTGTCCAGCGCAAGAAAGGTTTCACCATGATCGCTCTCGAATACCTGCCAGTTGGCCTCGCCGTTCTCGCCGTCGTTGCACGCATCGCCATGTTCCTGCCGCGCCAGTCGAAGTCGCAGAACCAGGCTGCCTGAGCTGCTGTAAATAGTCTGAAAACCCGCGTAAACACATCAATACGCGGTTAAAAATTCTTCCGGATATTCATCCGCGAAGCGCCCCGTCGCATGGTGGCTGAGCTAGAATGCTTTCGCAATTTCTAGCCAGAAAGCTATTCCTGGCGAATGACTAGCCAGATGATTGGCTGATTCCTTCACCCACCACTCATTCACGATGCGACTTCCTGCTCTTTCGATCTTTGCCGCGTTCATCGCCTCATCCGGCGCGGCCGCTGCGGCGCCGACGCCGATCACCCTCGACCAGGCCATGGCCAACCCCGACTGGATCGGCAACCCTGCCGAACAGGCCTGGTGGAGCTGGGACGGCAAGCAGGTCTTCTTCAAGCAGAAGCGCACCGGCTCGCAGCTGCGCGATACCTTCGAGGCCGTGCAGGGCGGCCAGCCGCGCAAGGTGGCGGACGCCGACCTGGCAAAGCTCGACAGCCCGAACGTGGTCTACAACCGCAGCCACACGCGCGCCGTGCTGGTGCGCAACGGCGACCTCTTCGAGCGCGACCTGAAGAACGGCGCGCTGGTCCAGATCAGCCGCGGCGTGAAGGCCGAAGACCCGCAGTTCTCGAGCGACGAGCGCGCGGTGCAGTTCCGCGTCGGCCACGAGTGGTTCAGCTGGGACCGCACCAGCCGCGTACAGGGCCCTGTCGCCCTGCCGCGCGCCGCGAAAGACCCGGCCGCCGCCGATCCGGACGCCCTGCGCGACATGCAGCTGCGCCTGATCGCTACCCTGAAGCGGGCCAAGGACGACCGCGACGCCGGCCGCGCCCGCGCCGAGGAAGAACGCCGCGCCGACCCGACCCGCGCGCCAAGCCCGATCTACCTGGGCGACAAGCTCACCATCGAAGGCAGCGCCCTCTCGCCGGACGGCCGCTGGCTGGTCGTGGTCACCGCCGCAAAAGGCGGCGACAAGGGCCGCGTCGGCAAGATGCCGCGCTACGTGACCGAATCGGGCTACGAGGAAGCCGACGACGAGCGCACCCGCGTCGGCCGCAACAACCCGGCGCCGCATGCACTGAAACTCATCGACCTGGCCACGAATACCGTCAAGGACATCCCGTTCGACGGCCTGCCCGGCATCGGCACCGACCCGCTGGCCAAGCTGCGCGCCGACGCCAAGCTCGACCCGCTGAAAGGCAACCGTCCGCTGCGCATCGCCGACCGCGCCGACGCCGTGCGCTGGACCTTCGACGGCAAACAGGCCGCGGTAATGCTGCGCGCGGTCGACAACAAGGACCGCTGGATCGCCACCATCGATCTGCCGAACGCCAGGCTCAAACCCGTGCATCGCCTGAGCGACGAAGCCTGGGTCAACTACGACAACGCCGATTTCGGCTGGCTGCCGGACAACCGCACGCTGTGGTACCTGTCGGAAGAAAGCGGCTACTCGCACCTGTACACGTCCGGCACCGACGGCCAGGCGCGCGCGCTCACCAGCGGCAAGTGGGAAGCCGGCGACGTGCAGTGGAACTTCGACGGCAGCACCGCCTACCTGCTCTGCAACCGCAAGAACCCCGGCACCTATGAAGTCTGCGCGGTGAACGCGAAAGACGGCGCCACGCGCGAAGTAACGGGCCTGGAGGGCGTGGAGCGCTTCGCCCTGTCGCCGGACAACCGCAAGCTGCTGGTGCACTACTCGACCAGCTATACGCCGATCCAGCTGGCCACGGTGCCGGTGGCGGGCGGCGCGGCGGCCAGGCTGACCGATACCCGCACGGCCGAATACAAGGCACGCGAATGGATCCAGCCCGAATACGTGGCCGTGCCGTCGAGCGACGGCGGCGACCCGGTGTGGTCCAAGCTGTACCGCCCGGCCAAGCTGGAAGCCGGCAAAAAATACCCGATCGTGATGTTCGTGCACGGCGCCGGCTACCTGCAGAACACCAGCAAGCGCTACCCGAACTACTTCCGCGAGCAGATGTTCCACAACCTGCTGGTGGAGCGTGGCTACATCGTGCTCGACATGGACTACCGCGCCTCGAAGGGCTACGGCCGCAACTGGCGCACCGCGATCTACCGCCAGATGGGCCACCCGGAACTGGTGGACTACCAGGACGGCGTGAAGTACGTGGTGCAGAACCTGCAGGGCGACGCCCAGAACGTGGGCATCTACGGCGGCAGCTACGGCGGCTTCATGACCTTCATGGCGCTGATGCGCGCACCCGAGATGTTCAAGTCCGGCGCCGCGCTGCGCCCGGTGACCGACTGGACCAGCTACAACCACGAGTACACCGCCAACATCCTGAACACGCCGGAGCTCGACCCGCAGGCCTATAAAATCTCGTCGCCGATCGAGTACGCCGAGAACCTGCGCGGCAACCTGCTGATCGGCCACGGCATGGTCGACGACAACGTGTTCTACCAGGACTCGGTGCGCATGGCCCAGCGCCTGATCGAACTGCGCAAGGATAACTGGGAACTGGCCAGCTACCCGCTGGAACGCCATGCCTACACCCAGCCGGAAAGCTGGTTCGACCAGTACCGCCGCATCCTGAAGCTGTTCGAACGCACGCTGAAGCAGTAAGCAGCCAGAAGTAAGCGAGCGCCCTGCGGGGCGCTTTTTGTTTTACTGTTGTATGTTCACTCCGTTACTTCACTCGCCGCCTATGATTCCTGTCCGTACTCCGCTTCGCTTTGCCCTCTTCCTCGCACTCGTCACCGGCATCGCCCATGCCCAGGATGGCTTCGTCGGCCTGCCGACCACCGGCAAGGTGGACGACAGCCGGGTCGTCTCGGCGCGCCATGGCGATGCGCCAAGCGCTGCGCCGTCCACGGACGCGCCGTCGGCCAAGGACGCGCCGAAGGCGGCGCCGGCATCGAAGGAAGCGCCGGCAGTTCGGCCGGCGCAGGCTACCGCGATTCCACGCGGCGGCATCACCGGCGTCGTGGTCGAGAGCACGGCGCGCGACGAGCAGACCAGGGTCCCCGTCACCTTCGGCCAGGTATTCGCGCCGGGCGATCTGCCGGCCGGCGCCGGCCTGTCGGGCAAGCTGGCCGATGGCGCGGCGCTGCCCTTGCAGGTCGACGTCAAGGCCACCCACCCGGACGGCTCGGTACGGCATGCGGTGATCTCCGCCATCCTGCCGCGCCTGGCGCCGGGACGCCCGCTCGGCATCGCCCTGGTCAAGGACAGCAAGGGCGGCAAGGGTGCGGGCGAGAAGCCGGCCGCACGCCTGGCCACGCCCGCCACGACCGTGAACGTGACCCTCGACGGCGAACGCTATAGCGCGTCGAGCGAGGCCCTGCTGAAAGACGGCGAGCCGGGCAAGTGGCTGGACGGCCCGCTGGTGACCGAAGTGCAGGTAGCCGCGCCCTTGCGCAACGCCCGAGGCGAAGCCCATCCGCACCTGGCGGCCCGCTTCGCAATCCGCTCGTATGGCACGGCCGGCAAGGCGCGGGTCGACGTGGTGGTCGAGAACGACTGGGCCTACGAGCCGGCGCCACAGAATTTTACGTATGACGTTGAGGTGGTCGCCGGCGGCAAGCAGGTATATGCGAAGCAGGGCCTGGTCCATTACCACCATGCGCGCTGGCGCGTGCTGGCCTGGAGCGGCGACGCTCCGGATGTGCACCTGCGCCACGACACCGGCTACCTGATCGCCTCGCGCGCGCTGCCCAACTACGACCGCTCGGTGATCGTGTCGGACAAGGCCCTGGGCACACTGGCCGCGCGCTACGCAGGACCGAACGCGGAACCGATGGGCATTGGCGCCGCCTCGCGCGGCATGCCGAGCACCGGCGGGCGCAACGACATCGGCCTGTTGCCGGGCTGGGGCGCCATGTACTTGCTGAGCATGGACCCGCGCGCGAAGGAAGTCACGCTGGGCACGGCCGACCGCGCCGGCAGCTGGTCGATCCACTACCGCGACCGCCAGACCGGGCGCCCAATCAGCCTGATCGACTATCCCTACATGACCATCCTCGGCAATCCCGGGGACACGCGCAACCGCAAGACCGGCAAGCTGGAAGTCTTCCCGCGCTGCCCGAAGAGCGCCTGCAAGACGCCGTACGCGCACGACAGCGCGCACCAGCCGGCCTTTGCCTATCTGCCCTACCTCGTCACCGGCGACCACTACTACCTGGAAGAGCTGCAGTTCTGGGCCATGTACAACGTGTTCGCCACCAACCCGGGCTACCGCAAGAACATCGAGGGCCTGCTCCTGTCGCACCAGGTGCGCGGCCAGGCATGGAGCCTGCGCACGCTGGGCGAAGCGGCCTACATCACACCCGACAAACACCCGCTGAAGGACGACTTCCTCGCCATCCTGAAGACCAACCTGGCCTGGTACAACACCACCTATACCGATAACCCGCAGGCGAATGGCCTGGGGGCGATCGTGCACCGGGCCGCGGCCTCGTACCGCAAGAAGACCGCGATCGCGCCCTGGCAGGACGACTTCTTCACCTCCGCCGTCGGCCACCTGGTGGACCTCGGCTTCAAGGATGCCCAGCCGCTGCTGAAGTGGAAGGCGAAGTTCTCGCTGGCGCGCATGGTCGGCGAAGGCACCTGCTGGCTGGCCGCGGCCAATTATTCGATTTCGGTGCGCGACTCGGAAACGGCGCCGATCTACAACACCATCGCCGAGTCGTATCCGAAGACGGTGGGGCCGGAAGTGGCCGCCCTGCCCTGCGGCAGCGAGCAGATGGCCGCGGCCACCAACCGCAAGCCGGGCGACATGGGCGGCTATTCGGGTGCGCCGCTCGGCTTCCCGTCGAACCTGCAGCCGGCGCTGGCGTATGCGGCCGACATCGGCGGCGACGCCGGCCGCAAGGCCTGGGAGCGCTTCATGTCGCGCAGCGTCAAGCCCGATTACGGCCGTGCGCCGCAGTTCGCCATCGTGCCGCGTTTCGTATCGGTGGAGGATGGCGCGCGCTGACGCGTTTCATGCCGGCCGCATAAAGGATTACAGGTTGTAAGCGCCATTGCAATCCGGGCATCGCTGTTGCACCTTATCGGTATAACAACCGAAGGAGGTCCAATCATGAGATGTCCCCTGAATACGCCCGCGCTCCTGGCGCTGGGCGCCGTACTGCTGGCCGGCTGCAGCGTGCAGTCTCCCGGCCAGCAGGAGTCGCCGGTCCTTGCCGCGCCTGAAGCGTCGCCGGCGCCGGCGCCGGCGCCGGCGCCGCTCCCGGCCCTGATGCAAGCTCCTGCACCGCCACCACCGCCCTCTCCTGCAGTCTCCGCCTACGCGGCGCAGCAGAAACAGAGCGTGGTCGTGACCGGCTCGTCGATCGCGGGGCAGTACCAGCCGCTGCGGCGTGCGGCGCCACCGGGCTTTGTCGTCATCGCTCCACCACAGGCCGACAAGTTCCCGGGCAAGGAAGCGAACGCCACCCAGCTGGTGTCCGAGCAGCCGGTGTCCACCTTCAGCGCCGACGTCGACACCGCCTCCTACGCCTTTGTCCGGCGCCAGCTCACCTCCGGCCGCCTGCCGCCGCCGCAGGCCGTGCGCGTCGAGGAGATGGTCAACTACTTCCCCTACCGCTATGCCGCCCCGAAAGCGCGCAACCAGCCCTTCGCCGTGACCACGGAGGTCATGCCCAGCCCCTGGAAGGCCGGCAACCAGCTGCTGCACGTCGCCGTGCGCGGCTTCGACGTCGAGCAGGCCGCGCGTCCGCCGCTGAACCTGGTGCTGCTGATCGACGTCTCCGGCTCGATGGGGGGACCGGACCGCCTGCCGCTGCTGCAGCAGGGCCTGCGCCTGTTCGCCGACCAGCTGCGCGAGAACGACCGCGTGTCCATCGTCACCTATGCCAACGGCACCCAGGTGGCGCTCGAGCCGACGCTGGGCCGCGACAAGCAGAAAATCGTCGATGCCCTCGACGGCCTGCGCGCATCCGGCGGCACCGCCGGCGGCGACGGCCTGCAGCGGGCGTACGCGCTGGCCGAGCGCCACCGCGACCCGAAGGCGGTGAACCGCGTGATCCTGGCCACCGACGGCGACTTCAACATCGGCATCACCGATCCGAAACAGCTGGAGCGCTTCATCGCCGACAAGCGCAAGAGCGGCGTCTATTTGTCGGTGTTCGGCGTCGGCACGGGCAACCTGAACGACGCCCTGATCCAGCGCCTGACCCAGTCCGGCAACGGCAACGCCGCCTACATCGACTCGCTGCTGGAAGCGCGCAAGGCCATGCAGGAAGAACTCGGCTCGACCATGTTCCCGATCGCGAACGACGTCAAGATGCAGGTCGAGTTCAACCCGCGCCAGGTGGCGGCCTACCGCCTGATCGGCTACGAAACGCGCATGCTGGCGCGCCAGGACTTCAAGGACGACAAGGTGGATGCGGGCGACATGGGCGCCGGGCATACGGTGACGGCGATCTACGAGATCACGCCGGCTTCGGAGGCGGGCAAGCTGGTCGATCCGCTGCGCTATGGCGACGGCAAGAAGGCGGCGCCGGCTGGCAAGGGGGATGAGCTTTGTTTCGTGAAGGTGCGTTACAAGCTGCCGGGACAGAGCGCCAGCCGCGAGACTTCGCACGCGGTGCGTGCCGACAGTGTGCGCAAGGGGCTGGATGCGGCGCCGGAAGATGCGCGCTTTGCGGTGGCGGTGGCGGCCTTCGGCCAGCGCCTGCGCGGCGAGGCGCCGGTGGCGGAATACAGCTATGCCGATATCGCGAACCTGGCGAACGATGCGCGCGGCAAGGATGCGGAAGGGTACCGCGCCGAGTTCGTGCGTCTGGTGCGGATGGCGGAAACGCTGGGCAAGACGGGACCGGTCGGGCAGCCGTAACCGGTGGTGGGGTGCGTAGGGTGGGCACTTGTGCCCACGCGGTCGAACGGTGACGTGTCGAAATGTGCCCCGGCAGGCGCCCGTTCATCGGAATTTGGCAAAGCCGCAGATGCTCGACCGATGATACCGCGTGGGCACAAGTGCCCACCCTACGACGACAAAACCTGGAGGCGGCAACGGTGTGCTGAGCGCGGGCCTGCCTGTTATAAGATTTTGACAGACATGCCCGGTTGCACGGGCTCGACCATTCGACCATCAAGGAAACCCCATGCGCCTCCTCATCGCCCTGATCCTTCCCTGGCTCACCTTCTTCACCATCGGCCGCCCGATCGCCGGCATCATCTGCCTGATCCTGCAAGTAACCCTGGTCGGCTGGCTGCCGGCTGCCATCTGGGCCGTGTATGCCCTCAGCCAGTACAAGACCGACCAGAAGATCGAGCGCTCGATGCGCGGGCGCTGATCAAGCCTCGGGGCCGGCCTTCTTGGGCCTGCCCCTGCCGGCGGCCTTGCCCGCAGCGTTGTCCTTGTTGCGCTCGGCCAGCAGCTCGTCGACCGACATGCCGGCTTCCTGCACGATCGCCATCACCTGCTCGCGCGCCTTGCGCAAATCGTGTCGCTGGCGTTCCTTGAGTTCCTTCTCGACGTCGAACTGCAGGCCTTTCAGTTCGCCGAGGTTGTAGTTCGACAGATCGATCTGTGCCATCGCTTTCCCTCTGTTCGGTTGGAACCGCTAGCCTATCACGAGGGCAGCGCTCATGCAGCGCTTAGCCAGCTTCCTTCCCGAGCAAATCGAACAGCGTCAGCGCGACCACCTTCGTCGCCTTGCGCAGGTCCTCCAGCGCCAGTTTTTCGTCGGCCTTTTTCGCATTCGATTCCGGCACCGTGCGCGGGCCGGCGCCGTACATCACGGCCGGGATGCCCTGCTCGCCGTACAGGCGCGCATCGGCATACAACGGCGTGCCGACGGCCGGAATGGCCTCGCCCAGGATGGCGCCGGCATTGCGCCGCAGGCTGTCCACCAGCGCCTCCGAGCCGGGCAGCGGACGCAAGGCATGCGACAGCAGCAAGCGCCGGATCTCGACCCGGATGCCGGGCAAAACCCGCACCGCATCCTCGATCAGCGCACGCACCCCGGCCTCGACCGCCACCGGGTCTTCCTCGGGAATCATGCGCCGGTCCATCTTCAACACCACCTTCCCTGGCACCACATTCGTGTTGGTGCCGCCGTCGATACGGCCGACCAGCATGGTGGGCGAATCGATGCCGGGCACCTTCGACTTGATCTTCTTCAGTTCCGGCAGCTGGCCGTAGATGGCGTTCAGGATATGCGTGGCCGCCTGCAAGGCGTCAATCGCCGTTTCCGGCATGGCGCCATGGCCGGCCTTGCCGTGCACCGTGACTTCCAGCTGCAGGCAGGCGTTGTGGGCGGTAATCACCTGGTAGCTGAAGCCGGCCGCGATCACCAGGTCGGGCCGGGTCAGCTTCTGCTCCAGCAGCCAGCCCGGTCCCAGCAAACCGCCGAATTCCTCGTCGTAGGTGAAGTGCAGCTCGACGCCGCCCTTCAAGGGCAGGCCGAGTGCTTCGAGCGCGCGCACGGCGAAGATGTAGGTGGCGAAGTCGCTCTTCGAGACCGCGGCGGCGCGCCCGTACAAATAACCGTCCTCGATCTCGGCGCCGTACGGCGGCCTGGTCCAGCCTTCGCCGGGCGGCACGACGTCGCCGTGCGCGTTCAGGGCGATGGTGGGACCGTCGCCATACGGGCGGCGCACGATCAGGTTGGTGATGGATTCCATGCCGTAGTCGCGCACAGCATCAGCCGGCACTGCATGCCGCTCGGCGTCCCAGCCAAAGGCGCGCACCATCTCCGCCACGGCCTCGGCATGCGGCGCGTTGTTGCCCGGCGGGGTATCGGTGGGAATGCGCACGACACCCTGCAGGAAAGCGACCTGCTCGTCGAAGTGGGCGTCGATCCAGTCGAGCAGCTGTTGTCGTGCCTGGGTATCCATTATTGGCTTCCTGTCTTGGCGCCGGCCTCGAACCAGGCGCCGATCTGCGCCCTTTCGGCGTCGGTCATGTTGGTGAGGTTCGCCAGCGGCATCGCTTTCAGCTGCACGGTCTGCTGGTAGATGCGCGCGGCGTTCTGGCTGATGAGTTCAGGCGACTCCAGCATCACGCCGGCCGGCGCGGTGGCAAAGCCGGGCTGGGTCGGTTTCGCGGCGTGGCAGCTGACGCAGCGCTGGTCGACGATGTGTTTTACTTGCGTGAACTGGGCCATCGTATCGGCGCCAGGAGCCTGCGCCACGGGCGCCTTTGGCGCGATCAGCACTGCCAGCACAGCCAGCAGCGCGACGCCGGCCGCCGGATACTTCCATTCGATGCGGCCCTTGTGGCGCAGATTGAAGAAGTGGCGGATCAACACGCCCGCCGCCATGATCGCCGCCAGCACGGCCCAGGCGTGCTCGTGGCGGTAGGTCATCGCGTAGTGGTTGCTGATCATGAGGAACAGCACCGGCAGCGTGAAGTAATTGTTGTGCACCGAGCGCTGCTTGGCCTTGATGCCGTAGCTGGGGTCGGGCTGCTGGCCGGCCATCATCGCGTTCACCATCTTGCGCTGGCCGGGGATGATCACGTGGGCGACGTTCGCCACCATGATGGTGCCGATCATGGCGCCGATGTGCAGGTAGGCCGCGCGCCCGCTGAGCAAGTGCGTGAGCACCCAGCTGCTCGCCACCAGGAAGGCAAAAATGACGACGCCGAAAGCCAGGTCGCGCTTGCCGAGCGGGGACTTGCACAGCAGGTCGTAGACCAGCCAGCCCACCACCAGGCTGCCCAGGCCGATGCCGACCGCCTGCCAGCTCGACAGGTCGGCCACGCTGCGGTCGACCATCATGGCTTGCGCGTTCAGGTAGTAGACGATGAACAGCAGCGCAAAGCCGGACAGCCAGGTGGAATAGGCTTCCCACTTGAACCAGTGGAGTTCCTTGGGCAGCGTGGCCGGGGCCACCAGGTATTTTTGCGGATTGTAGAAACCGCCGCCGTGCACGGCCCAGAGCTCGCCGGCCACGCCCTTGTTCGCCAAGTCGGAACCCGGCGCCGGCGGCTTGATGGTGTTGTCGAGCCAGACGAAATAAAAGGAGGCGCCAATCCAGGCGATGCCCGTGATGATGTGCAGCCAGCGTACGAGCAAATTCAGCCATTCGAGGCCGTAGGGCGCCAGGTATCCGAACACGTCCATGCAGGGTCCTCATCGTTTTTCGTGGCTATATTTCAACGAAGATACGCGGTTTTCATTTTCTACGACATGAAATATGCCGTATATTCGACATAATCGAACCGATATACATCCAAATCGCCATGGCCAGCCTGCCCCAGCACCTCGACCTGCACCTGATCCGCATCCTCTACCTGCTGCTGGTGGAGAAAAACGTCTCGCGCGTGGCGCTCAAGCTGAACCAGCCGCAGCCCTCGATCTCGGCCTCGCTGCGCAAGTTGCGCGAGCTGACCGGCGACCCGCTGCTGGTGCGCGGCGCACGCGGCATGGTGCCGACCCAGCACGGCGAAAGCCTGCTCAAACCCGCCAAGCGCATCCTCGACGAAACCGAGAGCCTGTTCATCAGGAAGTCGCCCTTCGTGCCCGAGGCGGCGGCGCGCACTTTCCACATCGCCGCGCCCGACTACCTCGACACCCAGTTCCTGCCGAACGTGGTCGCCTCGATCCGGCGCGTGGCGCCGAACAGCCGGGTGGCCATCCACAGCGTCGGGCCGGGCACCGACTACCTGCGCATGCTGTCCGACGGCGAGATGGACCTGGTGATCGCCAACTGGGACGAGCCGCCCGCGCACCTGCACATGTCCAAGCTGTTCGAGGACCCGATCGTCTGCACCATGCGCGCCGACAGTCCCTACGCCAAGCGCACCGAGGCCGATGCCATGACCATCGAAGACTACCTCAGTTTGCCGCACGTGGCGCCATCGCAGATGCTGCCCGGCTACCACGGCGTGATCGATTCCTTTTTGGCGCGCTCCGGGCTACACCGCAAGATCGCGGTCGAGTCGCCCTACTTCGGCCTGATCCCCTACATGCTGACCCAGACCGACCTGGTCCTGACCACCGGCCGCCAGTTCATGCGCTTCTATGAAAAGGCGCTGCCGCTGAAGACCTTCACCATGCCGATCAAGTTCCCGCCGATGCGCTTCTACCAGCTGTGGCACCAGCGCGTGCACCAGTCGACCGAACACAAATGGCTGCGCGACCAGGTGAGCCAGGCCGCGCGCGCGCTGGTGCAGAAGTAAGTATATCGGCCGCCGTATAAGCGCAGGCGCTATCCGGCTTTATCATCGAAGGCTCGAACCATGCGAGGCCGAACATGACTACCCTCTCCAGCCTGAACACCCTGGACGCCGCCGGTTTTACTGCGGCCCTGAACGGCATCTACGAGCATTCGCCCTGGATCGCAGAGCAGGCCGCAAGCCGGCGGCCGTTTGTTAGCCTGGCGGCGCTGAAACTGGCCCTGCAGGATGTGGTCGATCACGCGGGCGAGGATGAACGCCTGGCCCTGCTGCGCGCGCACCCCGAGCTGGCGGGCAAGGCGGCGATTGCCGGCGAGCTGACGGCGGAATCGACAGGCGAACAGGCGGCGTCGGGCCTGAACCTGTGCAGCGCCGACGAATACGCGACGCTGCAGCGCCTGAATGCGGAATACAACGAGAAGTTCGGCTTCCCTTTCATCCTGGCCGTGAAAGGCCCGACCGGACGCGGACTCACGCGCACGGCGATCATCGCCACTTTTGCACGGCGCCTGAAGCATGCACGCCTTGATGAAATGGCGGAGGCGCTGCGCCAGGTGCACCGCATCGCCGAGATCCGCCTGAATGCCCTGCTTGGGGTGACGCCGTCGATCGGCGCGCAGGTGATGGACTGGGCCGAGGCGATAGCCGCCTGGAGCGATGCCGACGAGGGCCTGACCTGCGCCTACCTGACGCCGGCGCACCGCCGCACTGCCGCCCAGATTGCAGCCTGGATGGTCGACGCCGGCATGGACACCCGCATCGACGCGGTCGGCAACGTGGTCGGGCGTTACGCCGCGCCCGATGCCAACGCGAAGACCCTGATCACCGGCTCGCACTACGACACCGTGCGCAATGGCGGCAAGTACGATGGCCGCCTGGGCATCCTGCTGCCGATCGCCCTCGTGCGTTCGCTGCACGAACGCGGCGAGCGCCTGCCCTATCACCTGGAGGTCATTGGCTTTGCGGAAGAAGAAGGCGTGCGCTTTCGCAGCACCTTCCTCGGCAGCAGCGCGATCACCGGGCAATTCGACTTGGGCAAACTCGATGCGGTCGATGACGGCGGCGTGAGCATGCGCCAGGCTTTGTTCGAGGCGGGCCACGATCCGGAGGCGATTGCGGCGATTGCGCGCAGGCGGGAGGACCTGCTCGGCTTCGTCGAAGTCCACATCGAGCAGGGGCCGGTGCTGCTGGAGCGCGGCTTGCCGGTGGGCGTGGTGACGGCGATTGCCGGCAGCTCGCGCTACCTGGTCGAGTTGAGCGGCGTGGCCAGCCATGCCGGCACGACGCCGATGGGCATGCGGCGCGATGCGGCGGCGGCCGCAGCCGAGATCGTGCTGCTGGTGGAGGCACGCTGCGGCGGCGTGCCGTCGCTGGTCGGTACCGTCGGCCAGCTCGAGGTGCCGGCCGGTTCGGTGAACGTGATCCCCGGCGCCTGCAAGCTCTCGCTCGATATCCGCGCTGCTGACGACGCCGTGCGGCTGGCGGCGGTGGACGATATCCTGGCCGGTGTCAGCGCCATCTGCGCGCGGCGCGGCATCGACGAAAAGCTGTGGAAGATCGTGGAAGCGGAAGCGGCGCCCTGCTCGCCGCGTCTGATGGATGCGCTGGGCGCGGCGGTCGAGCGCGCCGGCGTGCCGCGTTTCGACTTGCTCTCCGGCGCCGGGCACGACGCGATGGAGATGGCGCGCATCACCGAGATGGCGATGCTGTTCACGCGCTGCGGCAACGGCGGCATCAGCCACAATCCGCTGGAGACCATGACGGCCGACGATGCCGAACTGGCCGGGCAGGTGCTGCTGGACTTCCTGCGCGGCCTGGGGAGGGGCGCATGATGCGCTTGCGGCCAGCGCGGGAAGAAGAGATCGCCGCCTTGTGGGCACTGCGCACGCGTGCGCTTGCCCACGCCTGCCCCGGACATTATGCGCAGGCGGTGCTGGACGTCTGGCTGCCTGCACCGGCGCCGGGCAGCATGTCGCGCCTGGTTGCGGCCGGCAGCGCGCTGGTGGCCGAGGACGCGGGCCGCGTGCTTGGCTACGCGGCGGTCGACCTGGCGCGCGGCGAAGTCGACGCCTTGTTTGTCGAGCCCGGCGAGCACGGACGCGGCATCGGCGCGCTGCTGCTCACTGCATGCGAGGACCTGGCGCGCGCGGCCGGCGGCACCCGCCTGTATTTGTCGGCCTCGCTCAATGCCGTTCCCTTCTACCGCCGCGCCGGTTTTACCTCCCTTGGCGAAGAACTGTACGCGCACCATTCCGGTATCGGCATCCCCTCCGTGCTCATGGAAAAGCAGCTCTGATCGCTGTCACTTCCTGGCGCGGCCGGCCAGCACCAGCGCAATCCCGCCGAGGATGACCACCGAGGCCAGCCCCAGCCGCAGCGTCAGCGGCTCGGCCAGGAACAGCACCGCGCCGAAGGCCGTGATGGGCGGCACCGACAACTGCACCGTGGCCGCACGCATCGCGCTCAGCTCGCGCAGGGCCGTATACCAGATCGCATAGCCCACGCCGGAAGTGACGGCGCCCGATGCCACAGCGAGAACGATGCCTTCGGTATCGGCGTGTGCGCTGCCGACGAACGGAATCCACAGCACCAGCGCCATGGGTGCCGCACGCAGGAAGTTGCCGGCGGTCGCCCCGAGCGGGTCGAGGGCGCCGCGCCCGCGCAGCGAATACATGCCCCAGGCCGCGCCGGCCAGCGCCATCGAAGCCGCACCAACCACGGGCGGTGCGCTCACCCCAGGCAGCACCAGGTAGACCAGGCCCAGCGCCGCCAGCGCCAGGCCGGCGCAGGCCAGCGGCGCGAAGCGTTCGCCGGCGCGCAGGGCGGCGCCGAACATGGTCAGCTGGACGGCGCCGAACAGGATCAGCGCCCCCGTGCCGGCCGCCAGGCTGACGTAGGCAAAGGAAAAGAAGGCGACGTAGGCGAACAGCATGGCCGCCGACAGCCAGTCGCCGCCGGGTTCCCGTGCTCCGCCCGCACGCCAGCGCACGATCAGCGCCAACGCGATGGCGCCGGACACGATGCGCAGCGCGCCGAAGCTGGCCGGGTCGATCCCGCCGCGCAGCAGCGCCAGGCGGCACAGCAGCGAGTTTGCCGCAAAGGCCAGCATGGCCGCCGCCGTGCATGCCAGCGTCGCCAGCTGCGGCCGGCCGGTGGCAAGGTCACGCATGGCTGGCCACCAGCGTTGCCGACCAGGCCAGCAGGACCACGCCCAGCGGCTTGCCGAGGCGCCTGCCCCAGGGCGTGTTCTTCTCGATCGCCATGACGGCCGCCAGCACCAGCATCCAGCCCAGGCTGCCGGCGCCGACGGCGAACATCAGCAGCATCAGCGCCCAGCAGCAGCCGACGCAATAGGCGCCGTGGTGCAGGCCGAGCAGGAAGGCCTGGCGCTTCTGCGCACGGCCGCGCCAGTGGGCGATCACGAAACCGAGCGGGGAACGGCAGCGGTCCAAACAGGCGTACTTCAGGCGGCTGAACTGGAAGGCGCCGGCGCCGGCGATGACGGCGGCGCCGACAATCCAGCCGTTCCAGGCCAACTGCGGCGACTGTGCGAGGAGCACCAGCAAGCCTTCGTGCAGGCCGTGCGCGAGGATGCCAAACGCGCCCCAGGCGCCCATGTAGCCGAGACCGAGCAGCAGCATCAGGCGGCCGTGATCCGGCCGGCCGGCGCTCAGGCGGTCGAAGGCGTCGAACAGCGGCAATGTAGTGGGCAGCATCATCGCGGCGGTCATCAGGATCCAGGCTGCAGCATACAACAGCAGCGGCACGACGATGTCGCCGGCAGGCAGCGCGCGGCACAGCGCGGCGGCGGGGCCGGAATCGGTCCAGCTGCCGTGTGCAACCCCGTGTTCGAGATAGCGGCCGTAGGGGCTGCGCGCCCAGGCCCAGAGCGCCAGCCAGGCCAGCGCCGCCAGGGCCACGACCAGCGGCACGAACACGCGGTAGTGGCGCCGCAGCCGAGGCGTGTTCGCGGCGCTTGCATCGACAGGCACTTATGCCTCGAACACGAAGGTGCTTTGCAGCGCGTTATGGTCGCGCAGGTTCAGGTGGATGCCGAGCTTGTCGTTGTGCGAGCGGTAGACCGGCGCCTTGCCGACAAAGACAGGCGCGCCGGGCACGGTGGAGAAAATCGTTTCGGTGAGCGTGGTGGTGTTGCCGCTCGGGCCACGGTAGGGTTCGAGCTCGGCATAGTAATCGTCGCCGATGGCCAGCTCGCCCCTGCCCTCGTTCACCGTGAACCTGATCGGTGCGCGCTCGATGGACACCACTTCGCCGATCAGCTTGGCCAGCTCGGCGATCGCGCCGCCGGCCTTGCCGCTGTACACCTTGAGCAGCGCATCCATTTGCGCATCGCTGGCGTCGTCGTCGATGAAGAAGGCGGCACGCCAGTTGCCCGCCAGGATATTGCCGGGCAGATGGGAGACGGCGGCCAGGGTGTGGCCGCCGACATCGACGCCGTCGATGGCGCCCTTGTCGATACGCCAGGCGACGATGGTGTCGCAGGTGCCGTGGTCGGGATCTTCGCCGATCCAGCACGGGCACAGGACCTTGCAGTTGCAGACTTCCAGCAGCCTGCCTTCGAGACGATAGCTCATGACGACCTCCGCGTTGTCGCCGCCGGCTGCACGCACGCAGACCGGCTGCATCCTTACAAGGTAGGCCGCCAGGCTGGCACAGGCAAGCGCGGCAAATCGCAGTCGGTATGAGCCAGATCAAAGCTCTTTAGGAGTAGGTCCGCTTATTCGTCCACTTGCGCCAGGCCGCGCCGGGCCACCCTGCGCGAGCGCAGCCAGTCGCGGCCGCCCCGCTCCAGGGCCTTGTCGATCACGTTCTGCGGCAGGCTGTACACCGTGGCCCAGGTGGCGCGGCCGTCGGCGGCATTTGCCGGGAAGCTGTTGGTTTCGATCGGCCAGTGATACTTGCGCTTCAGGGTGCGCACGATGGCAGCCAGCGTCACGCGGCCCTGCAGCGGTTCGGAACCGGTCTGGTCTTCGTTCGACAGCAGCACCGCCAGCACGGCGCCGCGCGCGGTCAGCGGTCCGGGAAAGGTAGGAAGTTTGCTCGGCATGCGGGCATTCTAGCCGCGTTCGCCGGCGCTTGCCGTCCAGCAGAGGAAGTGTCCCTCCCCTACTTCACCACCTGCGCCCGCTCCAGCATCGCGTGCAGCAACACGTTGCAGCCGGCTTCCAGGTGCTCAGGCTTGGCGTCCTCGATCTCGTTGTGGCTGATGCCGTCCTTGCAGGGCACGAAGATCATGCCTGCCGGGGCCACGCGCGCCGCGTAGATGGCGTCGTGGCCGGCGCCGGAGACCACATCCATCACCGAGTAGCCCAGCTTGTCGGTGGCGGCGCGTACAGCGTTCACGCAGTCCGGGTGGAAGGGGCAAGGCGGAAAGTAGGAGACGCGCTCGACTTCGATGCCGAGGCCGGTCCCGGCACGCGTCTGCGCCACAAAGGCCAGCATCTCTTCGTGCATGGTGTTGAGCAGGTCGTCGCTGACGTTGCGCAGGTCGATGCTGAACTTCACCTGGCCCGGGATCACGTTGCGGCTGTTCGGGAACACCTGCACCATGCCCACCGTGCCGCGTCCGTAGGGCGGGTAGCGGTTGGCAATCGCCACCACCTCCTGCATGATGATCGTCGCCACCTGCAGCGCGTCGCGGCGCAGGCCCATCGGCGTGGGGCCGGCGTGCGCTTCCATGCCGCTGACCGTGCAGTCGTACCAGGACAGGCCCATCACGGCCGGCACCAGGCCGATCACCTTGTCCGCGTCTTCCAGCACCGGGCCCTGCTCGATGTGGGTCTCGAAATAGGCGCCAATCGGGTGCTGGCCCGGTTCTTCCTTGCCCAGGTAGCCGATGCGCTCCAGTTCCTCGCGTACCGACTTGCCGTCGACGTCCCTCGCGGCGTAGGCGGCCTCCAGGCTGAAGGCGCCGCAGAACACGCCGGAGCCCATCATCACCGGCACGAAGCGCGAGCCTTCTTCATTGGTCCAGAAGGCGACCTCGATCGGGGCTTCGGTGACGATGTCCTGGTCGTTCAAGGTGCGCACGACTTCCAGGCCGGCCAGCACGCCGTAGTTGCCGTCGAACTTGCCGCCGGTGGGCTGGGTGTCGACATGGCTGCCGGTGACGATCGGGGCAAGACCGTCGTTGCGGCCCGGGCGGCGCATGAAGACGTTGCCGATCTTGTCGATGGTGACGCTCATGCCGGCCTCGCGCGCCCATTGCACGACCAGGTCGCGGCCCTGGCGGTCGAGGTCCGTCAGGGCGAGGCGCTTGACGCCGCCCTTGTCGGTGGCGCCGATGCGGGCCAGTTCCATCAGGGAGTCCCACAGGCGTTGGCCGTTGATGCGCAGGGTGTCGGGCATGGTGGTGTCTCCAGTAGTGATCAAGCGAATGCGGGACGGTCGATGTGGCGGCCGGCGCCTTCTTCGGCGCGCAAGTCGCCGCGCTCGAAAACCAGCTTGCCGGCGGCGACCGTGTGGGTCGGGATGCCGCGCACGGTGCGGCCTTCGAAGACGTTGAAACCGCCTTTCGAGAACTGGGTCTTGCTTGAAATCGTGCGGCTGCCGTTCGGGTCCCAGACCACGAGGTCGGCATCGGCCCCGACCGCGATCACGCCTTTGCGCGGGTACATGTTGAAGATCTGCGCGGCGTTGGTGGACGTCACGCGCACGAATTCCGAGGGCGTGAGGCGGCCCGTGTTGACGCCGGCGTCCCAGACGACCGCCATGCGTTCCTCGACGCCGCCGCAGCCGTTCGGGATGCGCGTGAAGTCGTCCGCCCCCATCGCCTTTTGCTCGGCGCAGAAGGTGCAGTGGTCGGTGGCGGTGGTGTGCAGGTTGCCGCCGGTGAGGCCGTTCCAGAGCGCGTCCTGGTGGTGGCGGCTGCGAAACGGCGGGCTCATGACGTGGCCGCGTGCAAAGTCTTCGTCTTCGCTTTGATACACGCTGTCGTCGATCACCAGATGCCCGGCCAGCGCCTCGCCGAACACGCGCTGGCCTTTGGCGCGGGCGCGCACGATGGCGTCCAGCGATTCGGCGCAGGACACGTGCACGATATACACCGGCGTGCCGAGCACGTTGGCAATCGCAATCGCGCGGTTTGCCGCTTCCGCTTCCACCTCGGGCGGGCGCGAGAGCGGATGGGCTTTCGCGCCGCGGATGCCCTTCGCCAGCAGTTGCTGCTGCAGCTGGAATACCAGTTCGCCGTTCTCGGCGTGCACGGTCGGGATCGCGCCGAGTTCCAGCGCACGGCGGAAGCTTTTTACCAGCGTCTCGTCGTCGGCCATGATCGCGTTTTTATACGCCATGAAGTGCTTGAAACTGTTCACGCCATGCTCGCGCACCAGCGTGCCCATGTCGGCGTGCACCGAGTCGTCCCACCACGTCACGGCCACGTGGAAGGTGTAGTCGGCCGCCGACTTGCGCGCCCAGCCGCGCCAGGTATGGTAGGCCTCCAGCAGCGATTGGCGCGGGTTTGGAATGACGAAGTCCATGATGGTGGTGGTGCCGCCCGCCAGGCCCGCCGCGGTGCCGCTGAAGAAATCGTCGGCGGTCACCGTGCCCATGAAGGGCAGCTGCATGTGCGTGTGGGTGTCGATCCCGCCCGGCATCACGTACTGGCCGCCGGCGTCGATCACCGTGGCATTCGCCGGCGCGTCGATGCTGTCGCCGACGGCGACGATCTTGTCGCCGAAACAGAGCACGTCGCCGCGGAAGACGCGGTCGGCGTTCACGATGGTGCCGCCACGGATGATCGTCGTCATGGATACGTCCCTTTCAGATGGACCCTGGCCCGGGTCTCAGGTTGGAGTGTGCGGGGCCGCCCGCAATGCCGGCGCGGTGCGGCCTTTCATCATCAGCCCGTAGACGAGCGCCGCGATCACGACGCCGACGAACCAGGCATAGGTATAGATGGTCTTGAACGCCTCGCCCACGTTCGGGAACGAGGCCGGCAGCGCCGCGTTCAGGAAGCCAGGCAGGTTCGGCAGCACGCCCGCTGCGAACGCCACAATCGCGGCGATGTTCCAGCCGCCCTTGTACGCATAGATGCCGTTGTCGCGGTACAGCTGGTCGACGTCGAGCCGGGTCTGGCGGATGAAGTAGTAATCGATGATCATGATGCCGGCGATCGGCCCGAGCAGCGCCGAATAACCGGTCAGCCAGATGAAGATGTAGTTCTGGGTCGTTTCCAGGATCTTCCACGGCATCATGGCCAGCGCGATGCCGGCCGTGATGTAGCCGCCGGTGCGGTAGGTGATGCGCTTCGGCGACAGCGCCGAGAAATCATACGCCGGGCCGACCAGGTTCGCGGCCAGGTTGACACTGGCGGTATCGATCAGCAGGATCAGCAAGGCGACGAGCACGGCGATGCCGGTCATGCGGCTGGCCACGTCGACCGGGTCCCACAGGGCCTTGCCGTACAAGACGATGGTGGCCGAGGTGACGGTGACGGCCAGCGCGGCGAGCAGCGCCATCGGCAGCGGCAGGCCCAGGGTCTGGCCGACCACCTGGTCTTTTTGCGTTTTGGCGAAGCGCGTAAAGTCGGGAATATTCAGCGCCAGCGTGGCCCAGTAGCCGATCATGGCGGTGAGCGAGGGCCAGAACACCGACCAGAACAAGCCGGATTTCGGGCCGCCTGCGACGAACTGCGAAGGCTGGTCGAGCAGCGGGCCGAAGCCGCCGACCTTGTCGTACACCCACCAGAGCAGCAGGAAGCAGATCGCGATTTTCAGCGGCGCGGTATAGGTCTCCAGTTTGCGGATCGACTCCATGCCGTGCACGATGAAGTACATCTGGATCGCCCAGAAGCCCAGGAAGCAGGCCAGCTGGCCGGCATTGATGCCCAGGCCCGGCAGGTTGGCGCCGGCAATCGGCGCGCCCAGCAGCACGCCGAGCAGCGTGTAGATCATGCTGCCGCCGAACCAGGTCTGGATGCCGTACCAGCCGCAGGCAACGATCGCGCGCATCAGCGCCGGCAGGCGTGCGCCGCGGGTGCCGAAGCTGGCCCGCGCCAGCACCGCGTAGGGAATGCCGTACTTGGTGCCGGCATGGCCGATCAGGAGCATGGGCAGCAGCACGATCACGTTCGCCAGGAACACCGTCAACACCGCCTGCCAGGCCGACATGCCGCTTTCGATCAGGCTGGCCGCCAGCATGTAGGCCGGGATGCTGATCACCATGCCGACCCAGAGGGCGGCAAAGTGGTACCAGCGCCAGGTGCGCTGGGCGGGGCTGGTGGGGGCGAGATCGTGGTTCCAGAGTTCGTTGCTGACTGCTTGCTGTTCCGTCACAGTGGGCTTCTCCTATCGGTTGCGGTGGGGACGAACCAGTGTAGCGCAAATGTTTACAGGTGCGAGCCGGCCCTGGCCCGCGTTTTCCTCATGCGGGAAGCCCGGCCAGCGCGGCGCTGCCGTCGGTGGCGGCTGCTGTGGTGGCAGGCGCCGCCGGCAAGGCACATGATCCGGCCAGGTTTTCCGCGCGCGGATTGCGCGGGTCCTGGGTCCAGTTCATGTAAGGCTGCGTGGACGGCTGTGGCACCATGGTGATGCAGGCCTCGACCGGACAGGTGATCTCGCACAGGTTGCAGCCCACGCACTCGGAGCGGATCACTTCGTAGCGGCGTGCGCCGTTCTCCGCCACCAGTTGGGCGATGGCCTGGTGCGAGGTGTCTTCGCAGGCCACGAAGCACTTGCCGCACTTGATGCACTTGTCCTGGTCGATGTCGGCGATCACCTGGTAGTTCATGTCCAGGTATTTCCAGTCGGTGGTGTTCGGCACCGCCTTGCGCGAAAACGCCGCGATGTTCGCGTAGCCCTGCGTATCCATCCAGCGCGACAAGCCATCCTTCATCTCATCGACGATGCGGAAGCCGTGCAGCATGGCCGCCGTGCACACCTGCACGCAGCCGGCGCCGAGCGCGATGAACTCGGCCGCGTCGCGCCAGTTGCCGATGCCGCCGATGCCGGAAATCGGCAAACCCCGCGTAGCCGGGTCGCGCGCGATCTCGGCCACCATGTTCAGCGCGATCGGTTTCACGGCCGAGCCGCAGTAGCCGCCGTGGGTGCTGGCGCCGCCGACGATCGGGTAGGCCACCATGCGCTCCAGGTCGAGGTGGGTGATCGAATTCACGGTGTTGATCAGCGAGACCGCGTCCGCCCCGCCGGCCAGCGCGGCGCGGGCCGGGGCGCGTACGTCGGTGATGTTCGGCGTCAGCTTCACGATCACGGGCAGGCGCGTGTGCTTCTTGCACCAGCTTGTGACCATCTGCACGTACTCGGGCACCTGGCCCACAGCCGCGCCCATGCCGCGTTCCGGCATGCCGTGCGGGCAGCCGAAATTGAGTTCGATGCCGTCGGCGCCGGTGGCTTCCACCAGCGGCAGGATCGCGGCCCACGGCGCTTCCTCGCAAGGCAGCATCAGCGACACGATCATCGCGCGGTCCGGCCAGGCCTTTTTCACAGCCGTGATTTCGCGCAGGTTGATCTCCAGGCTGCGGTCGGTAATCAGCTCGATGTTGTTGAAGCCGATGACTTCGCGGTTCTTGCCGTAGTGGGCCGAGTAGCGCGAGGAGACGTTCACCGCCGGCGGGTCTTCGCCCAGGGTCTTCCAGACCACGCCGCCCCACCCCGCCTCGAAGGCGCGCACCACGTTGTAGGCCTTGTCGGTCGGCGGCGCCGAGGCCAGCCAGAAGGGATTCGGCGACTGGATGCCGCAGAAATCGATGCTCAGGTCGGCCATGCTGCCCCCGCTTGGAAGTCGTTGTGGATGGCCAGCGCGGCCAGTTTGCCATGCTGGACTGCCTGTACTGTCAGGTCCTGGCCCAGCGCCACGCAGTCGCCGCCGGCGTAGATGCCGGGCACGCCGGTGCGCAGGGCGACGTCGACCTGGATGCGCTCGCCCTCGCGCCACAGCGTCTGCGCGAACTGGTCGAGCTCGGGCGGCGCTTCCATCGCCTGGCCGATGGCCTTGAATACGGCGTCGGCGGCAATGTCGATGATGGCGCCGGTGCGCGCCAGGCGGCCATCGTCGATGCGGGTTTCCTCGAAACGCATGCCAGCCACGCGGCCCGCATCGTCGAGCAGCACTTCCAGCGGCGCGGCCCAGGTGCGGATGCGCACGCCATTCAGTTTCGCGATCTCGATTTCGTGGCCGGTGGCGCTCATGGCCTCAAAGCCGCGGCGGTAGACCAGCGTGACTTCGTCGGCGCCGAGGCGCTTGATCTGCACCGCCATGTCGATCGCCGTATTCCCGGCGCCGACCACGATGGCGCGGCGCGGCACCGGCAGGCGCGAGAGGTCGTCGGCCTGGCGCAGCGCGGCGATGTAGTCGGTGGCGGCCAGCAGGCCGGGCGCGTCTTCGCCGGTGAGCCCCAGGCGGCGGCTGGCGCCCAGGCCCAGGCCGAGGAAGACGGCGTCGAAACGCGTGTGCAAATCGCGCAACTGCAGGTTGTCGCCGAGGGCCTGGCCGTACTGGATGTCGATGCCGCCGACCGAGAGCAGGAAGTCGACTTCCTGCTGGGCGAATTCGCCGGGCAGCTTGTACTTGGCGATGCCGTATTCGTTCAGGCCGCCGGCTTTGGGGCGCGCCTCGAACACCACCACGTCGTGGCCGAGCATGGCCAGGCGGTGCGCGCAGGACAGGCCGGCGGGGCCGGCGCCGACCACGGCGACCGTCTTGCCGGTGCCGGGCGCGCGGGTGAAGGGGTGGGCGGTGAAGCCGGCGTTGTCGATGGCGTGGCGCTGCAGCAGGCCGATTTTCACGGGCTCGCGCTCGGCGTAGTGGTTGCGCACGCAGGCGTCTTCGCACAGGATTTCGGTGGGACAGACGCGGGCGCAGCTGCCGCCGAAGATGTTCTGCTTCAGGATGCCGACTGCTGCGCCGGTGACATTCTGGTCGTGGATGTTGCGGATGAAGCTGGCGACGTCGATGCCGGTGGGGCAGGCCCGGGTGCAGGGGGCGTCGTAGCAGTACAGGCAGCGCGCCGCTTCGATGGCGGCCTGGCGTGCGGTGAGGGGGGGCGCCAGGTCGGTGAACTGGGTGGCCAGTGCCGCGTGCGAATCGGCTGCCGGCGGCAGGTGCTGGAGAGTCTCGATCATGTGCATCCCTTGTTGTTGTAAGGTGAAATGCTGGTGTTCGAACTGCTGCTACGGTGTTGCTACCTCCGTTGAAATCGAAATGCGTTTTTGCCTGCCACACCAAAACGAAGGGCGTAGGGTGGGCACCTGTGCCCACGCGGTCGTACTCGTGAACGCCGCACGATTAATCCTGGAACGATCGTTCGCACAACGATGATGGCGAGGTCGCGCATACCGACCATCGAACGCCGTACCGCGTGGGCACGAGTGCCCACCCTACAACTGCACGACGATCACGGCGAGCTCGCAATGGTTCGACCATTAACCGCCGTACCGCGTGGACACAGGTGTCCACCGTACGATGTGTGCTTCGCCGATTACGGCTACTTCATCTGCGGGAACGCGAATTCGACGCCGGCGCTCGCGGTATTCGGCCAGCGCTGCATCACCGCCTTGTGCCGCGTGTAGAAGCGCACGCCTTCCGGTCCGTACGCGTGGTGGTCGCCGAACATGCTGCGCTTCCAGCCGCCGAAGCTGTTGAACGCCATTGGCACCGGCAGCGGCACGTTCACGCCGACCATGCCCACCTGGATCTGGCGCACGAACTCGCGCGCCACGCCGCCGTCGCGCGTGAACACGGCCACGCCGTTGCCGTACTCGTTGGCGTTGATCAGCTCCACCGCGCTGCCCACATCCGGCAAACGCACCACGCACAGCACCGGCCCGAAGATCTCTTCCTGGTAGATGCTCATGGTCGGTTGCACGTGGTCGAACAACGTGCCGCCGACAAAGAAGCCATTTTCAAAACCGTCGACCTTGTGCCCGCGGCCATCGACCACCAGCGTGGCGCCCTGCTCCACGCCCTCGCCGATCAGGCGCTCGATGCGCTGGCGCGCCGCCTGCGTGACCACCGGCCCCATCTCCGCACCCGCGCTCATGCCCTCGCCGATCTTCAGCTTGGCCGTGCGCTCGGCCAGTGCCGCCACCAGCTTGTCGCCGGCGTCGCCGATCGCCACCGCCACCGAGATCGCCATGCAGCGCTCCCCCGCCGAACCGTAGGCCGCGCCAATCAGCGCGTCGACCGCCATGTCCATGTCGGCGTCGGGCATGACGACCATGTGGTTCTTGGCGCCGCCCAGGGCCTGCACCCGCTTGCCGTTGGCGCTGCCGCGCGCGTAGATGTATTCGGCAATCGGCGTCGAGCCGACAAAACTGATCGCCTGCACTTCCGGGTTGTCGAGCAGCGCATCGACCGCCGTTTTGTCTCCCTGCACCACGTTGAACACGCCATCCGGCAACCCGGCTTCCTTCAACAGCTTCGCATGCAGCAGCGACGGCGACGGATCGCGCTCGGAAGGCTTGAGCACGAAGGTATTCCCGCAGGCGAGCGCCACCGGGAACATCCACATCGGCACCATCACCGGGAAGTTGAAGGGCGTGATGCCGGCCACCACGCCGAGCGGCTGGCGCATCGACCAGGCATCGATGCCGCGCGCGATCTGGTCGGTGAACTCGCCCTTCAGCAATTGCGGGATGCCGCAGGCGAATTCCACCACCTCGATGCCGCGCGCCACTTCACCCTGCGCGTCGCTGAAGGTCTTGCCGTGCTCGCGCGTGATCATGGCGGCGAATTCGTCGGTGTGCTGCTGGCACAGCTGCAGGTACTTGAACAGGATGCGCGAGCGCGCCAGTGGCGGCGTGGCCGACCAGGCCGGGAAAGCGGCGGCCGCGGCAAACACGGCGGCATTGACTTCGTCCACGCCGCCCAGGGTCACGCGCGCACAGGGTTCGCCCAGCGCCGGGTTGAATACGTCGGCATAGCGCTCGCCGGCGCTGTCGACCACATGGCCGCCGATGAAGTGGCCAATGACGTCAAATTGATTCATGTTTGTCTCTTTAATCCAGGTTTTTCAGTACGTTGGCCAGCTTGCCGAACAATTCGTCGATGTGCTGTTTCTCGAGGATGAGGGGCGGCGACAGCGCGATGATGTCGCCCGTGGTGCGGATCAGGATGCCGTCGGCGAAGGCCTTCTTCAGCGCCTGGAAGGCGCGCGCACCGGGCTTGCCGGGAATCGGTTCGAGCTCGATGCCGGCGATCAGGCCGATGGTGCGCAAGTCGATCACGTGCGGCAGGCCTTTCAGGGAATGCACCGCGTCTTCCCAGTAGGGCTGGATGCCCTTCGCGTGTTCCAGGATCTGCTGCTCCTTGAACACTTCGAGCGTGGCCAGCGAGGCGGCGCAGGCCACCGGGTGGCCCGAATAGGTATAGCCGTGGAAGAGTTCGATGCCGGCCGGCGCCTCCATGAAGGCATCGTGGATATGCTTTTTGCTGAACACGGCGCCCATCGGGATCACGCCGTTGGTCAGGCCTTTCGCCGTGGTCATCATGTCCGGCTCGACCTCGAAATAATCGGCCGCAAACGGCGTGGTCAGGCGCCCGAAGCCGGTGATCACCTCGTCGAAGATCAGGAGGATGCCGTGCTTGTCGCAGATCTGGCGCAGTTTCTTGAGATAGCCCTTGGGCGGCACCAGCACGCCGGTGGACCCAGACACCGGCTCGATGATGACGGCGGCAATCGTGGACGCATCGTGCAGCGTGACCAGGCGTTCGAGCTCGTCGGCCAGCTCGGCGCCGAAGTCCGGCTCGCCGCGCGAGAACGCGTTCTTCAGCAGGTTGTGCGTGTGCGGCAGGTGGTCGACGCCCGGCAGCAGCGGGCCGAAGGCCTTGCGGTTCGGGCCGATGCCGCCTACCGACAGGCCGCCGAAGCCGACGCCATGGTAGCCGCGCTCGCGTCCGATCAATCGGGTGCGCCCGCCCTCGCCGCGCGCCTTGTGGTAGGCCAGCGCGATCTTCAGGGCGGTGTCGACCGCCTCGGAGCCGGAGTTCGTATAAAACACATGGCCGAACTTGTGGCCGGTGTAATCCATCAGCTGCTCGGCCAGGTCGAAGGCGGCAGGGTGGCCCATCTGGAAGGTGGGCGCGAAATCGAGCTGGCCGATCATCTCGCGCACGGCGCTGACGATGCGTGGCTGGGCGTGGCCGCAGGGGACGCACCAGAGGCCGGCGGTGCCGTCGAGGATCTGATTGCCGTCGACGTCCTTGTAGTACATGCCTTCGGCCGATACCAGCAGGCGCGGATCCGACTTGAAGTCGCGGTTGTTCGTGAATGGCATCCAGAATGCGGACATCGATGCGGGTCTGGCTTCGTTCATGCAGGCTCTCCCTTGTTTGCAGTCCTGTGGCGGACCGTTGTCAAAACGATGATGCACAACGATGAGGCGTCTTAGCAATGTGCGCGCCCTTGCCCGGAAAGTAAAGCCGGCGGCGCCAGACCTGGCAACTCCATGCATGCCGCGTTGCAAACATGCAAAAGAGCTAAGCGATCCGTTAATATAAACGCAGGCTGAGAAACCGTCATATGAAATTGCGTATATGCGAAGTCAGCTGCGAGAACTGGACAATGCTAGTTCAGTTGATTAAGGCGTTCGTAGCAGAATGCCAAGGTGTTTGATCCAGCGCAAACCGTTTAGCTTCGGAGATTGCCATGCCACCCATCCTGCGTACCAGCCGCCTGGTCCTGCGCCCCTTCGAGAACGACGACGCCGCCGACCTGCTACGTGTGTTTGCCGAGCCCGACGTGGTGCGTTACTGGTCAAGCAGCGCCTGGACCGACATCGCCCAGGCCGAGGCCATGATTGCGGAAGCACGGCAAGCCTACCGGGATGGCGGCCTGGCGCGCTACGCCATCGCGCTGGCCGGCACCAACCGCCTGATCGGCATCTGCAACCTGCGCGGCTTCTTCGAACAGAACCGGCGCTGCGAACTCGGCTACGCCCTGGGACGCGCCTACTGGGGCCAGGGCTTTGCTGCCGAAGCGCTCGAAGCCCTGCTCGACCATGCTTTCCACGTGCTCGACATCAACCGCATCGAAGCCGACATCGACCCGCGCAACGAGGCCTCGGCGCGACTGCTGGAAAAGCTCGGTTTTCGGAAGGAAGGCTATATGCCCGAGCGCTGGATCGTCCATGGCGAAAAGGCGGACACGGCCTTTTACGGCCTGCTGCGGCGCTATTGGGACGAGCGCACTGCCCTCCATTCATCGGCCCACGCGACTGGTTAGCCCATGAAATCCACCATTCGTCGCCCGAGGGTCGCGCAGACGCGGCAGTGGTTTTAGAGTGCAGCTATCCGAACTTCTTTTAAAGGGAGCAGTCGCATGAAAACCACCACCTTCCGTAGCTTCGCCGCCGAACTCGAAGACGCCGCCGAAGCCTGCATGCGCACCCTGCGCGGCGGCCTGCGCACTTTCTCGGCCCTGCCCTGGCCAGCCCTGTTGCTGGCCGCAGTACTGGTCGCTTGCGCGATCACCGTCATTCCGCTGGCCCTGATGCTGTTTGCGGTCTTCCTGGCCATCAAGTACGCGGTTCTGGCCATCAACAACGACAAGACCACCCCACTCGAGGACTGAACGTGCAGGCAAGCCAGATCAACCGGACACTCGACTTCATGCGCGAAGCGGTCAGGGAAGCGAGCAAGCTCTGGTGGGCATTTTTCGACTGGCTTGCCGTCGTCGAGTGGCGCCGGCTGTATCTCACCTGGTTCCTCGCGGTCGTGTTCTTCATCATGGTGAACACGCCGGAACCAGCGTTCTGGTACGTGTTCATTTCCTTCGGTGTGAAGGTGCTGGCCGGCGGCAAGCGCCGCGCCGAACTGGTGGCGCGCGACGCCACCCTGAAAGCCGACGTCGCCACCCTGGAGCGGCGCCTGACCGAAGCGCAGATGGCCGCGCTCCAGGCGCAGGTCGAGCCGCACTTCCTGTTCAATACCCTGGCCCTGATCGGCCGCCTGATCGAGACCGATCCGCCGGAAGCGGCCAAGGTGCATGCCCACCTGATCGCCTACCTGCGCTCGGCCCTGCCGCAGATGCGCTCCTCGGGCGGCGCCACGCTCGGCAAGCAGCTGGAACTGTCGAAAGCCTACCTGGCCATCATGCAGGCGCGCATGAAGGAAAGGCTGGCAGTGCGTTTCGAGGTGCCCGATTTCCTCGGCAGCGCCCCCTTCCCGCCGATGATGCTGCAAACGCTGATCGAAAACGCCATCAAGCACGGGCTGGAGCCGAAGATCGCCGGCGGCACGATTACCGTGCGCGCGCGGGTCGATGGTGCGACGCTCATCGTGGACGTGTGCGACGACGGTGTCGGCATCGATTTGCATGCGGATGAAGGCGTGGGGCTGGCGAATATCCGTGAACGTTTGCAGTTGCTGTATGGCGCGCAGGCCGAGCTGGTGATCGAAGCGCCGATGAGCGGCGGCGCCTGCGCGTCGGTGCGCATTCCCTACAAGATGATGGAGGACGCGTGATGGCTGTCACTGCCCTGATTGCGGACGATGAAGCGCCGATGCGTGAGCAGTTGCGCGCGCGGCTGCTGGAGGTCTGGCCCGATTTGCAGATTGTGGCGCTTGCGGCGAATGGCGTCGAGGCTGTGGAGATGGCCACGCGCTTTCAGCCGCAGATTGTTTTCCTGGATATCCGAATGCCGGGTATGGGCGGGATTGAGGCGGCGCGGCAGTTGTACGACCGCTGTCATATCGTGTTCGTGACGGCGTATGACCAATATGCGGTGGATGCGTTCGAGCATGGCGCCATCGATTATCTGTTGAAACCGGTGACCGCCGAGCGGCTGGTGACGACCTGCGAGCGGCTACGCAGGCGCTTGTCGCAGGCGCCGCAGGATATTGGTGCACAGCTGGCGCAGCTTGGTAGTTTGCTGCAGCAGCAGGGATCAGCGCCGAAGCGCAGCTACCTGCGCTGGATACAGGCGCAGGTGGGCAGCAACCTGCGCATGATCAGCACGCGCGAGATTTTGTTTTTTCAGTCGGACGAAAAATATACGCGGGTGCAGACGGCAACGGCCGAGCTGTTGATTCGCAAGACACTCAAGGAGCTGGCGGACGAGCTGGATCCGGATGAGTTCTGGCGGATTCATCGTTCGACCCTGGTGCGCGTGGATGCGATTGCCGAGGTGTCGCGGGATATGCGCGGGCGCCAGATGCTGAGGGTAAGGAATTATCCGAATGAGCTGGAGGTCAGCAGGAATCACTCGCATTTGTTTCAGCAGATGTGATCAATGTGGCCGCAGAGCCCCATTATCGCGAAGCACATCGGATGCGGTTATGCTTTCTGGACAACGCATAGCAGTTTTTCTAACACCTTGGATTTCGTCTCTCTCGGATTTACTGTCTGTTCATTACTGCATTTGAATACAAACTTACCCGGCAGCCTTTTGAATTTCCCTCGATTGCATAACGATCACCCTCATCTATCTTGCAACTTGCTTCAACATCACTAGGCCATTTTGGGATTTTACTTGTGCGCATCGCAATTACTCTAAAAATACTAATTACTGCGCAGAATGGAAATAACAACCAATAAAAAGCGAACGGGGCACTAGCAATATTAGCAAAAACCCTTTCGACACCTACACGCACCTTCTCATATCGGTTATTCACAGGCATACAGAATTTTACTTGCTCAGATACTGCTTCCGGTCCGTCTTCCATATAACGTCGGATAAATTCCCAGTGCGACCGGACGTAGTCGCTGCAAGAAAATTCCGCATCTTTGGCAGTGCCATTACTAACATTTAGTGAACCCACATAACTCAAGGCGAAGGTCTCATTGATTGTAATGCCATCCGGCTCTAGTATATGACCACGCACCTCCCAATCATCCCAAGGTGGCAATTTTGCTAATGTGAAAAATATCTTGTCCCACGGAATAGATAATATTGTCCCGTTCGTCCGGAAAACGTGAACTGTGCGTGTCTTCCTGTTAAATCGAATCGGATAGTGTGTGTATGCAAAAGATTCTTTACATAGGAGCCAGATGAATAATCCATCAAGACAAGCTACTAGCAAAGCCATACCAAGGCCATTAGCAAGTAAGAAGGTGGAACCAAAGGGCGATGAAAAGACCCCAGCAGCTTCGAGAATCCACACGATTGCCCCCCACCCCAACGTTGAAGTAACCATAATCAAGAGGACAAGGGCGAACACTGTGATCATCCCTTTCCATGCAAACCATTTATCTACTGTCTCGAGATAAGTTGAGTTCATTTGAATAACGCTCAACTGATAACGCGGCTGCAAGGACAATTTCTGGTCTTGCCGAAGACGAAATCCAAGTGCCTCCTCTGATAGGACGTGACCTACTGGATAGCGAGTGATTAATCCAAAAAAATCCATCATTACCCCTTATTAAGAGCTAATTCCAGCTGAGCCTGCTCGGTTGCCATATCCGGATAACGCTGTGACTCAAGTATCCCCCAAGGACAGCGCTCTAACCAATCCTGAATTCGGTTATCTGCGATGTTCGCAATAAGCACACCAATCCCTATACAAAGCAGAATCAAAAGACCTATTACTGGAATTGCTGCTGCACCTAACCATGCCGAATAAAATAGTAAGGACGTGAGAGCGATTCCGGCAACGGCTGAAGTTGCGTACAACCATGCCAACCCATGCTGATTTTCATTTCGCGCTTCGGCATACTGCTCCATATCAAGATAGGCCATATATAAACCGCCAGCCAATCCAGTGAACCGTCCTGCTATCGCAGTGTATCTTCCCATGTTTGAAGCTATTCCTTGTCCAAATCGCACTCCGAGATTAGCTCTATCTCGCACGAAATTGCCTAGGATTTCTGACGTAGAGCCAATAATCCCCAAAATTCCTGCATTAACTCGCTTTGACGCATTCTCTTTATCATGTGCGAGACTTTTCTCCTTCTCCCCTAGGAGATTTATCAGAGTAATTGTTTGAAGAATAGCTCCTACGGCAGTGGAACCGGTTTCAAGGTTGATCACAGAGCGCCAGCGGTTCAAATTCAAGTCTTGAAGTGCATCAATTGTCCTAAAAGAACTGGCCAAATGAGTAGCCATTTGCTGCTCGCTAAGCCCATTGGGTACAGTCCGAAGCGTAACTGCATCCATATTTAATGCGAAGCGCATTTTCGTTGTCCCATCCAGACGAACCCCTCTAATCTGCAGCTTTTTCAACTGAACATCTACAGCCTTTTGCATCACTTTGTTATTAACTGTTTGCCCGCTCGCTCGCAGTAGTTCTCGAACTGCCAACTTCCGAAACTGCTTTCGACTTCCAGTTACTTCAATGAAAACTATTGGATGGCCAGAAATCAAACCAGTGGCCATAATTGCTGTTTTAAAACCTGCACTACCATCTAGGACTTTATTGAAAGCTCGTGCTAAAGGCCCACCAATTTGAACGATGAGTTTAGCTGCGGCATCCTGCGCACACTCACCTAACCGCTCGATAGCGCTTTTGTAGGCTGAAAGAATGTTATCCCACGGAATATCAAGAACATCAGCACTTTCCTTTTCCGCTTTCTTCATCGCTTCCTCGACGGTTTTTTGGTTTGATATCATTGCACGAAGCAAAATATTACCTTTATCCGAAACATCACCATCGAGCCATTTATCATATAATCGAGAACACGCTTGCTTATCCTGGGTAGCTGTCAAACACTGACATACAACTGTAGTATAGACCGCACCAGATTCAGCATTTTGGACATCGTAGTTACATTCAAAATAGTCGGCGACTGACTTGCTCCTCATCCATCCTGCATGGCTCACAGCGAGGGGAGCAATACTCTCAGCATTAAACGCTTGAACCTTTGATTAAACGGCTTTAGCCAAACTTGACGGCTTTTATTATCAAATTTTTTAACATATTTTTCCCACCCATCATTTGACGAACGGTCTAGTTCGCCGGACGTGATTACGCGTAAGCGTTCTGTTCTCGCACGAGTGGATTCGAACAATAGATGTCCAATCGGATTTGCCGCAACTTCTTCATCAGCAAGTCGGTCTGTTTCAGAAATTTCTATATCCTCACTAAAATTTCGAATTCCTATTTCCATATTATCGATTGCCACACTTGCAGCCAAATTGCGTTGATCCACTGGACTCTTGGCTAGAAACACCTTTATTTTTTCTTGCATTATTAGTGCAAGTTCTTGTACGATTCCAACGGGATCCGGAACCGTTACGATTAGTCCCTTTTCTGCATACATTGAATGGCATTCTTTAATGAGATGCTCGGCTCGTCCAAAACGTGCCTCTGGCTTGAAAGGGCTTGATGAAAAGCCAGATTCTGCATTTTTTAGGGTCATCGCATACTCTGCGACCATAATTGGCACTTGATTAATCGATTTATGCGGCGCCTTATTTCCTTTAAGTACCCCTTGTACATCGATTTCTACCATATGCCTTTTGCGATATGCCGAATTTTCATTAGCCGTGCGTACTGCAGCAGTCCATAAAACATCGCTAAAACCTACCCATACCTTAGTCGCATTTGACGGATCTGCGACGGTAATGCAAGCTGCAACTGAACGATGGCGGTCGTTTGAACAATTAAAGGGGTTTTCGGTATGATTGGCGTTGAACCAGGCTTTCCCATCACTTTAAAAAAATAAGCATCGTTTGTAACGAAATACGTTTCCCATTTTTTTCTTGCTTCGTCGAATACGTTGACGTAACCACTTCGTAGCAAGCGCTTGGTATAATGCGCTGCAGATGACGGAAGCTCAATTGTTAAACCAGGGGCCAATGGAGCACTAGCCCCTATGGGCGCTACTGCATCTCTTACCAGCAACAATGGCAAGCCGCGTTTGTTGCAAAAGTCACATTTCGTTGGCGTTGTCATCGCTAGATTTCTCCTTGCAACGTTGTAGGCTGACGCAACTCAGCCCAGACATGTTCTGGGACCAAAGCAAAACGGTCGGATAAAAAAGAATCCCCATTTCGTACTGGTTCAATTGCGCGTGCAACGTCAGGATGCCGGTCAAACTCGGAATGGCTAAACAACCCACGAATAGCGAATTCGACGAGATCGGCTTGCTCGACAAGACCGTGCTTGAATCCGCGTTCGATCAGTCGCTCGGCTAACAATCCCTGACTATCCAATGCAGACGCGGTGAAACCCCCGGCACCATGCAACGCGCGATTGACCGTGCCGATCCGTTCAATTCGATCCCAGTCCCACATGAGTACACCGGCATAGGGTGGCACAACGCCACTCCCTTTGACATGCGTGTCGGTTTGAGCAGTAATGTCTCGTACCGCCGACAACCAGCTCCCGCCCACCCAGTAGGTAAAGGCTTGCGCCACGCCGAACATCTTCTTGCGCTGGGCTGGACTTAATATGCGTAGCAGCTGATGCAAGACGCGCGGATCGTGCAACCGCAGCCATAGTCGGCGCCCTGGTTGGGGTGTAGCCAATTGCATGGCATTCCAATGCCTGATAGTCGCTGGTGCATCTGCACTGGTACGGAGCAACACGACCGCTCGTAGCGATTGTGCCGCTGGAGACACATCGCATAGAAATGCGAACAGTTCCTCTGAACGGGCATGCGGCGTACGGCGCAGATCGATCAGCCTCGGCATCAAGTGTGCGCTTGCAGCTAGTCTCTCCGGAACCAGAGTTTTAGTGACCAGCCCGTCAGGAAGCTCCTCCATCATCGACGCGTCGACGACAGCAAAGGCGTGTTCCTGGTATGCCTGGTAGTCGAGGTTTCCGTTCATGGCAATCCCTATCAGGACAGGGGTACAGTGCTGTCACCAGCAGCCGCAGCTCCTGCTGCGCGGTACTCGCATAGCTTCAGCTCACCAGGTTTCGGCAGCGTTTTTTCCTGGCTGACGCTCTGCGGTCCTGCTAATTCCTTTTTGCTCGCTTTGAAATCGACCTTGCCAGGTGCATGCACTTCGATGTTTCCGCCTTCAAGCTTGATATAAGCACCCTGAGCCGTTACCAGCACATGCTTTTTCGGCGCAGCGATTGTCACGGTCTTGGCGACACTTCCCACACTGACGAGCTTGTCAGCCACCAAGGAGCTCGCACCAGACTGGCTTTGACTACTCAGCTTTCCGCTGGCTGCATGCAGCTTCAGGCCAGCTTCCTGATTCGGCTTCTTGCTGTTGCCAACTTTCCCGTAGCTGAACAAGCTGATGCCACGAATGACGGCAACGCCGGTATTTCCCTGTGCAGCAAAATTGATATCCTGCCCAGCGCTCATGCTGGCAGTCGCTTCGGCCGCAACGGTCACGTTCCCAGGTGTACCGGCAACGATGCCGGCAGGTGCCGACAACTGGATATGCGGTTCGCAATAAGCCGTCACCTTGCCCTGTCCGCCCGTCTCGCTGCTGCTGCCGCTCTCCATACTGCCGAGCACCTCGGCACTGCGGCCCATCTCCTTGAATGCGGCCAGCCCCTCCGCTTCCGGCTCATTTTTCATCTTCGCGTTGTGTTTCTGCGCCTGCGTCGCCAGGCCAACCGCTATCTGCCGGCTCGCCTCGATCTGGGTCACCGCCTCCCGCGCATCGAGCTGGCCGCCATTGCCGCCGCTACGTCCATCGCAAGACAACAGCACACCCTGTCCAGCCCTAAGCGCAGCACTGTGCTCGCTCTTCAACTCCGCCCCAAACCCCACTGCCTCCAGCCGCCCGTTATCGCTCTGATGCCGCAAATGCCCCAGGTTCAGCTCCACCGAACCATCGTGCGCCTGGCCATGCCGCTGCAGAACCACCCGCGACTGCCCCACACTGTCGTCGAACACCAGCTGGTTGTATGCGCCGCCTCCGCTCTGGCTATCACGCATCGCCTGTGATTTGATCCCCGACAGCACCGCCGGATGCGCATGCGCCCCACCCTCGCCCGGGAACCACGCCGGCGCATTGCCTGTCACCGCCCCTGCGCCATACGCCATGCTGTTGTGCTGTGCATCGGCCTGTCCTCGCCCGTTGTACAAACACCCAATCACCACCGGCCGGTCGATATCGCCATCCATGAAATCGACCAGCACTTCCTGCCCGACGCGCGGCAGCATGTTGCTGCCCCAGTTGGCGCCGGCGAGCGGCGTCATCACGCGGACCCAGGTGCCGGCCCTATCGTTGCCAGGCGCGCCGGTATGCCGCTCGGGCGATGGATGCGCCATGCGGCTGTGGCTCGCCTCGCCGCGCTGCCAGTGAAACTGCAGCTTGATGCGGTGATCGCGGTCGGTATGGACGGTGGCGCCGGCCGCACCGACGACAATCGCCGTCTGTTGCCCGCGCACCGTGGGACGCGGATGCAACAACTGGCCATGCGCATCGATGCCGCTGCTGCGGTAGGGAATGCTGGCCAACAAGGCGTCGAAGCGGTTGCGGTACAGGGGCCGCTCGCCGATGCCATCCCCAGCCGCACGCAGGCCGGCTTCCGCATCGAGCAATGCGGCCACAGTGCCCTTTCCCAGCATGGCAAGCACGCTGCCGCTGACCTCCGCCGACAAATTGTTGTGCATCAGGTGCACGGTGCGCACGATGGTGAAGCTGCGCCCGGTATCGTCGCGTGCTGCGTCGAAGCGGGCATGGCCGTGCAGCGAAAACGTGGTGCCGGGCGCAAAGGTACGCACCGTCCCGCCGCCCACATGCACCTGGTGCGTGGCTTCCAGCGCCTCGATCTGCCTGGTGACGATGCGCTGCCCATGCTCGCGGTCGGCCCAGGCGTACGTGCCGGATGCATCACGGCTGCTGAGGCTGGCGTCACCGCCCACGCCGGCGACGTTCACCTGGCGCTGCCGCACGCTGCGGTAATCCCAGCTGCCCATCTCGACGGCGTCCGTGCGCAGGCGCGATTCGGTGCGCCAGCGGTCGATGCTGTCGGCGCGCATCACAGCGCCGGGTTGAGTGAAGCGGACTGCTGCCTGCGCATTCGGCTGGAAGGCGCCGTTGTGGTCGGCAATCACCATCGTGTGGCAACCGAGCAAGGCGTTGCCGGGGTCGCCGTCGTGTTCGAAGAAATAAAACAGCCCTTCCTCATGCATCAGGCGCTCGGCAAAGGCGAGGTCGCTTTCCTGGTATTGCGTCGTCAAGCTGCGCCGTGGATAGATGCGGCGGTCGACGATCTCGTAGCGCCATGCCGGCATCAGCCGGCCTTTGCCCTGGTATGCGGCGAACACGGCGTCGAGGATGTCGAAGACCGTCATGTCCTGGAAGATGCGGCTGTCGCGGCCCACGTCGAGGAAAGCGCTCCAGGGTTGAAGAGTGAGGTGGTAGCGGGCCAGGCCGCCGTTCGCGCCGCTGATCCGGGCTGCGGTGATGTGCCCATGAAATGGCCGCAGCGCATCCCGGCTGGCGGCGGTCATCAATTGCAGCAAGGCAGGCTGACCGAGCAGGGATTTCAGCTGCAGGTGGGCATCTTCGGACAAGGCATCGATGCGGAAGGTGAATCCCGCGCTGATGCCCTCCTCGCCGCGCACGCATTCGGCCAGCAAGTCATCGCCAAGGGGCGTCCTCAGCCGGACCAGGCGCGTCGCCTGGGTAGTGCGCGAGAACGCTGCGAGTAGACCTGCCTGGACGTGCTGCCGCATGCGCAATCTCCTGTGAAATGCAGGCCGCATCGGCGCACAGTGATGGCGTGCACGACAGCCCGAACCCAGCGATTACACGCCGAGTCCACAGTGCGGCAATTGCGCAAGATCAGGTCAATTGCCATTGCGACATAGTTCGGCAAATCAGCAACAGCACGTGCATGCTCGCGTTCGGAAAACCACGCAGCACGAAGTCAGAACAATCCGAACACATGCGCAACAGGCGAAAAAAAGCGCTGCTCCACTTTCGCGGGCAGCGCTCCAACTTCATGCGACAAGCCGCGCGCCTTCAGGCACGCCGCTCATCTATCACGTCATCGAACCATCACTTGTTCAGGTCCTTGCCACCAAAGGCATTCGGCAATTGCGCCGCAGCCGTGGTTTCGAACACATCGCCCTTCAGGTTGGTCAGCACCACCGGCAGCTCGTTGCCGCCCAGCTCCAGCACCACCTGGCGGCAGGCGCCGCATGGTGCGATCGGGCCGTCGGTCTGGCCGATCACCGCCAGCGCCGAGAAGTCGCCAGGCTTGTAGCCATGTGCAATCGCCGAAAAGAAGGCAGTACGCTCGGCGCAATTGCACAGGCCATAAGAGGCGTTTTCGACGTTACAGCCACGGAAGATGCGGCCGTCCTTGCATTCCAGGGCGGCGCCGACCTGGAAGTTCGAATACGGCACGTAGGCCAGTTCGCGTGCGGCGCGGGCTTCTTCGATCAGCTTGTCGTATTTCACGGTGATTACTCCGGACGGATGGTGCGGTGGATCATCGGCTGCACAGTGGCCTTCTCGGCGCCGATCTGGTAAGCAGCCTGCACCTGGCGCACGGCCTGCTCGGCCGCTTCAACGGTACGTGCGTGCACGGTGCCCAGCGGCTGGCCGACGGCGATGGCGTCGCCGAGTTCCACCAGGTTGGTGAGCCCGACGGCGAAGTCGATCGAGTCCTGCGGCCGCACGCGGCCGCCGCCCAGGGCGACGACTGCCAGGCCCAGGCCACGGGTGTCGACCGAGGTGGCGTAGCCGGCTTGCAGGGCCGGCACCGGCACGATGACTGGGGCGGTTTCCAGGTAGGCGTCCGGCTTGTCCATCAGGTCGGCCGGGCCGCCGAGGGCAGCAACCATACGCGCGAAGCGCTCGGCGGCTTCGCCCGAGTCCAGTGCGGCCTGCAGCTTGGCGCGGGCCTCAAGGTCGTTCGCGGCCAGGCCGGAGATCACCAGCATCTCGGCGCACAGCGCCATCGTCACTTCGTGCAGGCGTGCCGGGCGCGCCTTTCCGGTCAGGTAGTCGATGGCGACGCGCACTTCGACGGCGTTGCCGGCGGCGTGGCACAGCGACTCGTCCATGCCGGTGAGGATGGCCGAGGTACGGGTGCCGGCGCCGTTACCGACAGCGACGATGCTCTCGGCCAGTTCCAGCGATTTTTCCGGGGTCGGCATGAAGGCGCCGCTGCCGACTTTCACGTCCATTACCAGCGCATCGAGGCCGGCCGACAGCTTCTTCGAGAGGATCGAACCGGTGATCATGGCCACCGATTCCACGGTGGCCGTGGTGTCGCGGATGCTGTAGAAGCGCTTGTCTGCCGGGGCCAGCTGGGCGGTCTGGCCGATGATGGCGACGCCGACTTCCTTCACCACCTTGCGGAACAGTTCAGGATCAGGGACGGTGCTGTAGCCGGGGATCGAGTCGAATTTATCCAGGGTGCCGCCGGTGTGGCCCAGGCCGCGGCCCGAGATCATCGGCACGAAGCCGCCGCAGGCAGCGATCATCGGTCCGAGCATGAGCGAGACCACGTCGCCGACGCCGCCGGTCGAGTGCTTGTCGACCACCGGGCCGGGCAGGTTCATCGATTTCCATTCCAGTACCTGGCCGGAATCGCGCATGGCGAGCGTAAAGGCGACGCGTTCGTCCATGCTCATGTCGTTGAAGTAGACGGCCATCGCGAGTGCCGCGATCTGGCCTTCGGTGACGCTGCCATCAGGGATGCCGCGTACGAAAAACTGGATTTCTTCCGCGGTCAGGGTGCCGCCGTCGCGCTTCTTGCGGACGATTTCTTGGGGGAGGAACATGGGGTGCTCGCCTCTCTAAATCAAATAGTTCAAATGACGCAGCCATCAGGACCGCGCCGGAAAACGACGTAGGGTGGGCGCTCCGTGCCCACGCGTAAACGCCGATCATTGTTGGCCCGCTTTTCAACAAGCCAACACTATTCACGCGTCCACGCGTGGGCACGGGGCGCCCACCCTACCCGTCACGCGCTAACGCAACGGTTTATTCTTACCATCTCAAACGCCGTACGGAATCCAGATGTTTTTTACCTGGGTCGCGTGCTGCAGCACGGCGCGGCCGCAGGCCTGCTTCGCATCGAACCAGTCGCGGCCCTTGGCGCCGCCGACCCAGGTGCGCTTCAGCGTTTCCGACGACAGGCGCTCGACTTCGGCGCAGCCTTGCGCCGAGCCGTCGTGGCGCCACACCGCATCGATGTCGCCGTGGGTCGCCATGGTGCGCGCCAGTTCGTCGGCCGAACCGGTGACGATGTTCAGCGCGCCGCCCGGCAGGTCCGAGGTGTCCAGCACCTGGTACAGGTCCGTCGCGGACAAAGGATGCGCTTCCGACGGCACGGCGACGACGCGGTTACCCATGGCCAGCGCAGGCGCCACCAGCGAAATGAAGCCCAGCAGCGGGTTCTCGTTCGGGCAGACGATGCCGATCACGCCGACCGGTTCGTTCAGCGCCACGGTGATGCCGTGCATCGGCGGCTGGTGGGCCAGGCCGTCGTACTTGTCGGCCCATGCGGCCCAGTAGAACAGGCGTTCGATCGAAGCCTGCACTTCGCGTGCGGCGTCTTTCGAACCGGTCTGCGCGGCGATGCGCCCTGCGAATTCGTCGGCGCGGATCGCCAGGTTCTCGGCGATGTAGTACAGCACCTGCGCGCGGTTGTGCGCGGTGGCTTTCGACCAGCCGGCCGCCTTGTGCGCGGCTTCCACGGCATTGCGGATGTCCTTGCGGCTGCCTTCGCCGATGTCGGCCAGGAAGCTGCCATCGGCGCCGTTGATGGCGCGGCTGTAGGCGCCGTCAGGGCGGGCCTGCTTGCCGCCGATGTAGATCTTGGCGGTGCGGTCGACGGCGAACGGGCTGTCGCCGGCTGCCGGCTTGGCTGCTGCCTTGGCGGCGACGATCGGAGCGGCCGGGCGTGCATCTTCCGACAGCGCGGTCATGTACTCGTACATGCCCTCTTTACCGCCTTCGCGGCCGAAGCCCGATTCCTTGTAGCCGCCGAAGCCGCAGGCTGCATCGAACTGGTTCGCGGTGTTGATCCACACCACGCCGGCCTTGATCTGCGGCGCCACGTCCAACGCCAGCGAGATCGATTCCGACCACACGCAGGCGGCCAGGCCGTAGACGGTGTTGTTCGCCAGTTGCACCGCTTCGCCCGGGGTGCGGAAGCTCATGGCGACGAGCACCGGTCCGAAGATTTCGGTCTGGGCCACCGCGGCCGAAGTCGAGGCGCCGGTGATCAGGGTCGGCAGGTACCACGAGCCGGCTTCCGGCGCTTCGCAGGCTGGCTGCCAGATGTCGCAACCCTCGGCACGGGCGGCTTCCACCAGGCCGTGGATGCGCTGCTGCTGCACCGGGTCGACCAGGGCGCCGATATCGTTCGATTTATCCAGCGGCGAGCCGACGCGCAGGTTCTGCATGCGTGCTTTCACCTTGGCGATGAAGCGGTCATACACCGATTCCTGCACCAGCAGGCGCGAACCCGCACAGCAGACTTGCCCCTGGTTGAACCAGATCGAGTCGACCAGGCCTTCGACGGCGGCATCCAGGTCGGCGTCGTCGAACACGATGAAGGGCGACTTGCCGCCCAGTTCCAGCGACAGCTTCTTGCCGCTGCCGGCGGTGGCCTTGCGGATGATGCGGCCGACTTCGGTCGAGCCGGTAAAGGCGAGTTTGTCGATGCCTGGGTGGTTGACGATGGCTTCGCCCACGCGGCCGTCGCCGGTGACGATGTTGACCACGCCGCTTGGGACGCCAGCCTGCTGGCAGATCTCGGCGAACAGCAGCGCGGTCAGCGAGGTGAACTCGGCCGGCTTGAACACGACCGTGTTACCGGCGGCCAGGGCCGGGGCGATTTTCCACGCCAGCATCAGGACCGGGAAGTTCCACGGCACGATCTGCCCGACCACGCCGACGGCGCGGTAGTCGGCGAATTCTTCCGATTGCAGCGCGGCCCAGCCGGCGTGGTGGTAGAAGTGGCGTGCGGCCAGCGGCAAGTCGGCATCGCGGGTTTCGCGGATGGTCTTGCCGTTGTCCAGGGTTTCGAGCACGGCGAACAGGCGCGAATGCTTTTGCAGCAGGCGCGCGATTGCGTACATGACCTTCGCACGGCCGGCGCCGCCCATGGCGACCCAGCCCGGCTGGGCGCGGCGTGCGGCGGCAACGGCGCGCTCGACGTCGTCAGCGGTGGCTTGCGTGACCTGCGCCAGTTCCACGCCGTCGGCCGGATTGGTCGAGGCGAAGGTATCAAGCGCTTCGGTCCACTCGTTGTCGATGAAGAGGCCGAAACGGCGTCCATGCTGGTCCAGCCACGCTTGTGCTTCCTTGGTGCTTTCTGGTGCGGGGCCGTAATCCATAGTTTGCAGAATCTCGTTAATTGTTGGCATGACGTATCCGTTCGGTGTTTAAGGTTGCGCGTGGCGGTGGGCGGCCGAGTAGGCGCCGGTCACGTAGTGCTCGAGCTGGCGTTCGATGTCGGTCATCAGGCTCGATGCACCGATGCGGAACAGGTGCGGCTGCAGCCACTCGTTGCCCAGCTCTTCCTTCATCACCGTCAGGTACTGCAGCGCGCTCTTCGCGGTGCTCACGCCGCCGGCCGGCTTGTAGCCGACCATGAAGCCGGTCTGCTCGTAGTATTCGCGGATCGCGCGCACCATCACCAGCGATACCGGGATGGTGGCGTTCACGCCTTCCTTGCCGGTCGAGGTCTTGATGAAATCGGCGCCGGCCATCATGCAGACCCACGACGCTTTCGCCACGTTGTCCAGCGTGACCAGGTCGCCGGTGGCGAGAATGGCTTTCACGTGGGCTTCGCCGCAGGCCTTGCGGTAGGCGAGCATTTCGTCGTACAGGGCTTGCCAGTTACCGGTCAACACGTGCTGGCGGGTGATGACGATGTCGATCTCGGTGGCACCGGCGGCAACACTCAGTTCGATTTCGCGCAGCTTGGTTTCCAGGCTCGACAGACCGGCCGGGAAGGCGGTCGACACCGCGGCAATCGGCAAACGGCCCTTCAGGATTTTGCCGGCCGGTTCGATCATCTCGTGGTACACGCAGACGGCGCCGGTGGTCAGCGACTCCAGGCCCAGGGCCTGCATCAAATCGGCGCGCAGCGGGCGCATCGCCTTCATGCACAGGCGCTCGACGCGGCCCGGGGTATCGTCGCCACCCAGGGTGGTCAGGTCCATGCACTGCACGGCGCGGATCAGCCAGGCGGCCTGGTATTCCTTTTTCACCGTGCGGCGGTTCGCCAGGCTGGCGGCGCGGCGGTCGGCCGCATTGCGGTTCACCTTCAGGCTGTTGACCCAGCCGAGGTCGAGGCCGACGGCGGTGTTACGTTTGAAGTCCAGGTTCTGGGTCATAGCAGTGCGGTTCCGTTGGAGAGAGGTTTGACGCCGAGGTGCTTGGCCAGCGTGGCGCCGATATCGGAGAAGGTCGGTGCGGTCGGCAGTTCCTGCGCCGGCACGTTCGGGCCGAAGAAGATCATCGGGATGTGCTCACGCGTGTGGTCCGAGCCAGGCGCGGTCGGGTCGCAGCCGTGGTCGGCGGTGATCACGACCAGGTCGCCATCCTTCAGTTTCGCCATGAATTCCGGCAGGCGCGCGTCGAGTTCGTGCAGCGCGTTCGAGTAGCCGGCGACGTCGCGGCGGTGGCCGAAATGCATGTCGAAGTCGACGAAGTTCACGAAGCTCAGCGATTTTTCAGGCGCTTCATCGGCCACTTCCAGCAGGCGGTCGAACAGGGCCATGTTGTCCGGCCCCTTCACCAGGCGGGTCACGCCTTGCGCCGCGAAGATGTCGCTGATCTTGCCGAGGGCGATGACTTCGCCGCCTTCGTTCTTCACGTGGTCGAGCAGGGTCGGCGCGGTGGGCGGCACGGCGTAGTCGTGGCGATTCGACGTGCGCTTGTACTTGCCGTTCTCGCCCAGGAAAGGACGCGCGATCACGCGGCCGATGTTGTAGGGCTTGACCAGCTCGTAGGCTGCTTCGCAGACTTCATACAAACGATCCAGGCCGAAGTGTTCTTCGTGCGCGGCGATCTGCAGCACCGAGTCGGCCGAGGTGTAGAGAATCGGCTTGCCGCTGGCAACGTGCTCGTCACCGAGTTCGTCGATGATGGTGGTGCCCGATGCATGGCAGTTACCCAGCCAGCCCGGCACGCCGGTCAATTCCTGCAGCTTGTCGGTCAGCTCTTGCGGGAAGGTCGGCACGGTCTTGGGGAAGTAGCCCCAGTCGAACAGCACCGGCACGCCGGCGATTTCCCAGTGGCCGCTCTGCGTGTCCTTGCCGGTCGACTGCTCGCGGGCGACGCCCCAGGCGCCGCTGAAACCGTCGCGCAGATTGAAACCAGCGGCCCATTCGCCGCTGGCCTTGTGGGCGGCGGCGGCCAGGCCCAGGCGTTCCAGATTAGGCAGCGCCATCGGCTTGCCTTCTTTCGCGGCCCATTCGGCGATGTGGCCGAAGGTGTTGGCGCCGGTGTCGCCGTATTGGTCGGCGTCGGGCAGCGCGCCCAGGCCGAAGGAGTCAAGCAGGAGGATGAATGCGCGTGACATTGTTTCGCTCGTGTCGTTGATTAGTTGGCGGCGCGCGGGATCGAACCCAGGCGTTCGGTGAAGGAATGGATCAGGGTGACCAGGTCCTTGGCGGCGATGGCCGCGTACTTCAGGGTCTGCTCGTGCGACAGCGGGAACGGCGACAGGCCTTCGGCCAGGTTGGTGATGGCCGAGACGCCCACCACTTTCAGGCCGCAGTGGCGCGCCGAGATCACTTCCGGCACCACCGACATGCCGACCACGTCGGCGCCCAGGGTCTTGAAGGCGCGGATTTCGGCGGCGGTTTCGAAGTTCGGGCCCGGCGCGGCCAGGTACACGCCTTCGGCCAGGGTGATGTTCTTGCTTGCTGCGGTTTCCTTCACCAGCGCGCGCAGGTCGGCGTCGTAGGCGTTGGCCATGCTGAAGAAGCGCGGGCCGAAGCGGTCGTCGTTCGGGCCGGCCATCGGGCTGCCCGGCAGCAGGTTGATGTGGTCGGAGAGGACCACGACGCTGCCCGCATCGACTTCGGGACGCAGCGAACCGGCGGCGTTCGTCACCAGCAGCATTTCGCAGCCGAGCAGCTTGAAGGTGCGCACGGCCGAGGTCATCACGTGGGCGCCATAGCCTTCGT
>Ga0308160_10000910_pt1 | contig 46793 bp, 39 predicted proteins | sample PhyFR1_FD_201036 | JGI IMG/M metagenome (GOLD analysis project Ga0308160, IMG submission 201036) | Phyllosphere microbial communities from UC Gill Tract Community Farm, Albany, California, United States - DLSLF.R1 | ecosystem: Host-associated > Plants > Phyllosphere > Unclassified | place: USA...
GGCCTCCCTGCAGCCTCCGTGACCGAACTCCTCGCGGAGCACCCCGGCACGGGCGATGGCAGCAGGTGTGTATTCGCCGGTGCGTCCGACGTGGACGGTTCGCTGGCCCTGGCGGGCGCAACAAAGCCGCGGAACTATAACGGGCTGCGGCCTTGCGCGCAAATGCGCGCCGGCCGGGTCATTCGGCCAGCAGCGGCTGCAGCTCGGCCTGGTCGTCGAGCCGGGCGGCGAAATGGCCGCTGCGCGCGGTCCCGAATTCGGCCGGCAACGGCCAGCGCTTCTGTTCCCCGGCCAGCACGTAGCCGGCCAGGTTGTGGAACAGGGTCAGCTGGCGCCCGTCGGCGCCGACGTGGCTCAGGTCGCTGAGCCGTGCGTGCGCCTTGCCGCGGTTGCGCACCTGCAGTTCGGGGCCGTAGGCGCCGGCGACCAGGCTGGCGCTGAGCGCGGGGACCGGCGCGGCGCCGGGCGGGGACAGGAACACCGGGGTGGAATAGCGCAGCAGCAGGCGCGGGTCGGCGGTGGCGGTTTCCCCGTCCGGGCGCTCTTCCAGCACCAGGCGGTAGGCGAGCTCGCTGTCGGTCGCGGCCGGCCCGGTGCGCACCACCCGCAGCAGCTGCCGCCCCTGCGCAGGGATGTCGATCAGGCGCGGGCTGACCTGGACGTCGTCGGTCGCCTGCAATTGCTCCATGCCCTCGGTCTGGTGCCAACGGTACAGCTTGGCCTGCGCCTGCCAGGGCCGGTCCTGGGTATTGCTCAACCAGATCTCGGCGGTCTGGGCGCCGGGCGGGATCTGCACGATGGTCGGGCTGATGCGCACGCCGGCGGCCGCGGCCAGGCTCGGCAGCAGCGCCAGCAGCATGCCGGCGATCCAACCGCGAGGGCGGCCGCGCACTTAGAACGCGACCGTGGCGTAGCGCGAATCCCGGCGCGACATTCCTTCGGCCAGACTCAGGCTCAGCGCCAGCGCGTTGGGCGCGGCGGTGCCATCGATGCTGACCTGGTAGGGCAGCGGGCGGCTGCAGGCCACCTGCGCGGCGACCGCGCCCGGCTGGCTGCGGCCGGCGGTGTCGATCTCGCAGCTGCCCATCAGGCGGATGCCGACCCGGAACGCCGTGTTTTCGTTCGCGCCGGGATTCTGCGCCGCCGCGCTCGCGCAGACGGCGCAAAAACTCGCGAGCAGCAGCGATTGCATGAACAGCCTGGCGGTCATGGTTGGTCGGATTCCTAGGAGGACGCGACAGATAACGGCGTCCCGTGCACCAACTTTACCGCGTCCGCGCCCGCGTTTAACTCTCAGTAGGTCACGGTTACCTTAACCACGTCGCTGTAGCTGCCCGGGGCTGGGGTCTGTGCGGCAGGCACCTGGCCGTACAGGGTCAGCGATTGGGTACTGCCGGTCCCGGTGCCGGTCTGGGTATCGCTGTTCAGGGTGCTGCCCCAGCGCTGGCTGCGCGCCGCGTCGCGGTACAGCTCGTAGGTCAGGTACTGGCCGGCGGCGTTGCGCATGCGCCGGATGTTGCCGCTGGCGTACTGGCCGTTGTCCAGGCTGACCTGCCAGGCGGTGCGCCGGCGGCAGTTCATGCTCAGCGCGGTGGTGTAGTTCAGCGCGCTGTCGACCAGGCCGGACTGGCTGCCGAAGTCCAGGTCGGCGATGCTGGCAATGGTGCACAGCGCGGCCGCGTTGGCCGAGCTCACGAACGGGAACTGCACCGCGGTGGCGCCGCCGGTGCCGCCGGTGGTGCAGGAGGCCGGCATGCTGGCCGGGGTGCCGATCAGCGGCTCGTCGTAGCGGTACTGCAGGTTGGTGAACACCCCGCTGAAGCTGTTCTGGTACAGCCCGGTGGCGATGCCGCTCTGCAGCGGGACGCGTCCATAGATGGTGTAGGTGGCGCTGCCGCTGCCCCCGGTTACCAGCGATGAGTAGGTCAGGTCCACCTGCAGCGGCGTAGAGGCGTTCAGTGCGCTGCCCCAGATCAGGCTGCGGGCGCTGTCGCGGTACAGCTGGAAGCTGAGGCTGTCGCTGAGTGGGTTGAGCATGCGCCGCGCCGCGATGCCCAGGCCGCCGCCCTGCGCGCCCTCGCCGATGTTCAGGCACATGCGCACGTAGATCGTGCCCAGGATGCTGAGCGCGCCGGTCTGGCAGGTGACCGTGATCTGCGCGCTGCTGTCGGTCGCGGCGCTGGCGGAGATGTTGCCGAAATCCAGCGCGGTGGTCACCGCCGTGCAGGTGGTGGTGGCGGCGGCCGGCGCTGGCGCCAGCGCCGCGGCCAGCGCCAGCAGGGCGCCGCACAACCATACGCCGCGGGTCACGGCGCCGGCCCTGCGCTGCAGCGCAGCGGTCCCAGGCGGGCCGGGCGTCGTTGCGGCGCGTATTCGATCGTGACCCTGCAGCTGCCTGCAGCCATGTCCACCTCCAGTTCGTTGCGGCCGAGCTTCAGCCCTTCCAGGTAGGCCTCGCCGTCGTAGCCGACCACCGCGGCGATGCCCGGGCCGCGCACCCGGCTGCCGACCGGCAGCGGCGCGTCGCGCGCATCGTGCAATTGCACCAGGACGCCGTCGCTGGTGCGGATCGGGAACTCCACCACCACGCCGGTGCGGTCGCGCGGCACCACGATCTGGTCGACCCGCTCCGGACGCATCTGCGGCGGCAGCTGCATCGGATCGATCGATACCTGATTGTGCTGCCAGCCCATCAGCGGCGTGACCATCAGGAAACCGCGCGCGTCGGTGACCCCGATCGGGCGGTTTTCCAGCAGCACCGGCACGCCGGCGACGCCGCCGGTGGAGACCAGGGCGAAGGCCTGGCCGAGATCGCGGCCGGGGAACCAGCCGCCGCCGATCCGGGCCACGCCGCCGGAGGCCTCGGCATAGCCGTAGGTCTGGCCGCCGTAGCTGGCCATGCCGGCGGCATAGCGCGCGCTCTCGCCGCGCCAGCTGGCCTCGGCCAGGCCGCCGGCGCTGTCCTGGCCGCTGCGCGCCTGCAGCCGCCAGCCGCTGCCGCCGTCGCCAGCGGCCGAGCGGCTGAGGTCGGCGGCGGTGCTGAGACGGTCGCCGACCCGCTGCAGGGTGACGCTGGCCTGGCGCGCGCCGCTGAGCGAGATCGACCAGCCCAGGTACATGCTGCGGTCGCTGGTCTGGTCCAGGTTCTGGTTGACGCTGAGATTGAGCGAGGACTGCCACGGCAGCGCCCGGGTCCAGAACAGGCTGGCGTAGCGCACGTCGCCGCTGTCCGGGTAGGACAGGCGCACATAGCTCAGCGACACGTTGCCGATCTGGTTCCAGCTGACCCCGGCCAGCGCGCGTTCGCTGATCCGCGGCGGCGGCGCGCCGTACTGCGAGGCCACGTCGCGGTAGCCGCGTTGCGCACGCTGGGTGTCCATCGAGACGTTGAAGCGGCCGTTGTTCCAACGGTAGCTGAGCGCATATTGGTGGCCGCTGCGGCCATCGCCCTGGCTGTGCGCCAGCGAGGCGCCGACCACGCCGGCCCGGGGCAGCAGCCAGATACCGCCGGCGCCGGCGTTGCGCACCCCGGCGCCGGCCTCGGCATGCGCCTCGGCGGTGAAGCGGGCGCTGACGCCACGGCGCCAGCTGGCGCTGGCGACGGTGTCGCCTGCGTAGTTGAAGGTGTCGCTGCCGTAGCCCTCGCGGACCCGGCCCAGCGCCAGCGACCAGTCGTCCAGGCCATCGGCGAGCAGGTCCTGGGTGGCGTAGAACGGGAACTCGACCGAACGGCTGCGCCCGTAGGCGTCGGTGATGACCAGTTGCGCGTTGCCGGCGCCGTCCACGCCGGGCGCGGCGGACAGCTGGAACGGCCCGGCCGGCAGCTCCGAGCCGTACTGGCGGATGCCGTTGACGTACAGGTCCACGCTCGACGGCACCGTCACTTCGCCGAGGAATTCCGGCAGCGGGGTGGTCACGCGGTACGGCTGCAGGCCGAAATCGCGGCCCACGCGGATCCCGCCCAGACGCAGCGTGCGGCTCCAACTGGTGCTGCTGCTCAGCGTATCGCCGACCACCACGCTGGTCATGCTCTCGGGCAGCGACCACCACCATTGCGTGTCCAGGCGGATCGCCTGGCTGCGCCAGTCGCGCCGCGGCTCGCGGTACAGGCGGCCGACGAAGGATTGGCGGAACATGCCGCGGCCGAGCACGCCGTCGCCCAGGCCGAAGGCGCGCAGTTCGCCGCTGGTGGTGAGGTTGCTGGCGCTACCCTGGCGGCTGGCGTACACGTCGTAGTCGAGCAGCGCGCCGGGCGAACTGGTCGCCGGCAGCGCCGGGCCGCTGCCCTGCGCGTCGATGCGGGTCAGCGGCACGTCGAGCAGCGCCACCGGCGCATCGATCGCCAGTTGCTGCAGGCCGGCGTCGTAGCGGTAGCGCACCCCGTCCAGGTCTTCCAGGGCGATCGCCGCGTCGGCGTCGGCGGCATCGATGCGCAGACCCAGCTGACGCAACGTGGCCGCATCGGCCAGCATGCGCGCACCGTCGCGCTGGAAGCGGAACAGTCCGGGCTTGCGGGTTTCGTTCAGAGTGACCTCCAGGTACAGCGTTTCCTGGTTCGCGGGCGGGCTGCTGGGCTGTGCGGCGGCGAGGTGTGCGGCGCTTGCCCACAGCGCCAGCAGCAGCTCAAGGAGCCTGTGCGTCCAGCGCGAGCGTCTGAGCAATGGGCTCACCGTTGATCGTGGCCTTGAACGTGCCATCGGCACGTACCAGTGCAGGAGGGAGCGGCCAGCGCTTGTGTTGGCCAGGCAGCACGTAGCCGGCCAGGCCGTCGGCGATCGCGGCACGGGTGCCGTCGCTGGCGACGAAATGCAGGTCCACCAGCTGCGCGTGTTGGCTGCCCTGGTTGACGATCTCCAGCGCCGGTGCGGCGGCGTCGCGGATCAGTCGTGCCTGCAACGCGGGGGCCGCGGCGGCCGCGGGCTTGACGAAGATGGGTACCGAGTAGCGCAGCACGAACTGCAGGCCGGATGCGCTTGCCGTGGCGTCCGCCGACGGCAGTTCGTCGACCAGGACGCGATAGGTGTCCTCGGTGGTCCTGGGCGCATCGTCCAGGCGGATGATGCGCACCAGTTGCCGCGAGTGCGGCGCAAGTTCCAGCATCGGCGGGCTGATCGCGATCTTGTCGCTGGGGTCGAGCAGGTCCTCGCCGTCCTGCTGGCGCCAGCGGAACACCCGCACCTGCGCCTGCAGCGGCGTGTCGCCGCTGTTGCTCAGCCACAGGCCTTGCGCCGACTGTTCCGCGGTCAACTGCACCGAGGTCGGTGCGACCTGCAGGCTGGCGGCATCGGCCGCCAGGATCGCCGCCAGCCACAGCGCGGCGGCGATCGGCAGGCGCAAAAAGAGAGGTCGGCGCAGGGACATGGAGCGCTCCGGTTACCAGGTGACGGTGGCGGTGACGACGTCGCTGTACGAACCGGCAGGGTAATTGGTGCTGGCGACCTGGCCGTAGACGACCAGCGGTTGCACCGCACCATTGCCGGTGCCGGCCTGGGTGTCGTTGCCGATGGTCGAACCCCAGTTCTGGGTACGCGCCGAGTTGCGGTACAGGGCGTACGGCACGCGTGCGGTATTGCCCGCATCGGCGCTGCCCATGGTGCGCGAGGTCACCGTCGCGCCGGAGCCGCTGCCGGCGTTGAGCGCGATGTTGTACGGCGTGCCCGAGGTGCAGCGCACGTTCAAGGTACCGGTGCTGTTGATCGAGGTCTGGGTGGAGTTGACGCTGCCGAAATCGACGTCGGTCGGTGCGGTCTGGATGTCGCAGACGCTGGTGATCACGATCTTGACGTTGAAGGTGCGCGAGTCGGTCTGGGCGGAAGCCACGCCGGTTCCGGCGACCAGCAACGCGGTGATGGCGAGTGCACTGTGGATAGCTTGCATGGGTTGAGGCTCTTCGGAATGACGGAGTCCGTCGGTGCCGAAGCCAATGCAAAGTGTGGGCCAATGCACATTTTTTTGGATGTGCATCTAGGTTTTGATTTTGATGAAAACCACAATTTCGCCGGTTGAATTTTGTGAAGGCGTTGCGGCGGCAGCCCGGTGCCGAAAAACCGGCAGTACGCACGGGCGCGTTCAGGAAAGCCCCGAATGAGCGATAATGGCGGGTATGACCGTCAATCTGAAAACTCCCCAGGACATCGAGAAGATGCGCATCGCCGGCCGTCTGGCCGCCGAAGTGCTCGACATTATCGGGCCGCATGTGAAGCCCGGGATCACCACCGCCGAGCTGGACCGCATCTGCCACGACCACATCGTCAACGTGCAGCAGGCGGTGCCGGCCAACGTCGGCTACCGCGGCTACCCGAAGACGGTGTGCAGCTCGGTGAACAACGTGATCTGCCACGGCATCCCCAACGACAGCAAGGTCCTGAAGGACGGCGACATCGTCAATATCGACGTCACCGTGATCAAGGACGGCTGGCATGGCGACACCAGCCGCATGTACTACGTCGGCACGCCATCGGTGATGGCGCGGCGCCTGGTCGAGGCGACCTACGAGGCGATGTGGCGCGGCATCCGCGCGGTGCGGCCGGGCGCCACGCTCGGCGACGTCGGCCACGCGATCCAGCAGTACGCCGAAGGCGAGCGTTTCAGCGTGGTGCGCGAGTACTGCGGCCACGGCATCGGCAAGGTCTACCACGACGAGCCGCAGGTGCTGCATTACGGCCGTCCTGGCGAAGGCCTGGTGCTGAAGCAGGGCATGACCTTCACCATCGAGCCGATGATCAACGAAGGCTCGCGCTACACCCGCGTGCTGCCGGACGGCTGGACCGTGGTGACCAAGGACCGCAAGCTGTCGGCGCAATGGGAGCACATGATCGCGGTCACCGAGGACGGCGTGGAAGTGCTGACCCTGTCGCCCGGCGGCCTCGGCGAGCCGTGAGCCTGCTGCCGGCCGGTACCGATGCCGGCATGCCCGACGCGGCCGCCGACGATGCCGATTGGGCCGCGGCGGCCCGGCAACTGCTGGTCCAGGCCGACGCGCGGCTGTGCAAGCGCTTCGACCAGGGCGACGACATCGACCGCCTGCTGGCGCTGCGCGCGCGCACGCTGGACCAACTGATCAAGCATGCCTGGAGCCGCTGCCTGCCGCGCGATGCCGGGCTGGCGCTGTACGCGGTCGGCGGCTACGGCCGCGGCGAGCTGTTCCCGCGCTCGGACATCGACCTGCTGGTGTTCGGCGAGCCCGAGCGCCAGCGCGCCCACGAGCAGGCGCTGGCGCGGCTGTTCGCGCTGCTCTGGGATGCCGGCGTGCCGGTCAGCCATGCGGTGCGTTCGGCCGCGCAATGCACCACCGCCTGCGCCGACCAGACCGTGCTGACCGCATTGATCGAGGCGCGCCCGCTGCTCGCCGATGCGGCCGCGCGCGCGGCGCTGGCCGCGGCGATCGCGCCGCAGCGGGTGTGGACGCCGCGCGCGTTCTTCCTGGCCAAGCGCGAGGAGCTGCAGACCCGCCACCAGCGTTTCGGCGACACCGCCGACAACCTGGAACCGGACATCAAGGACGGCCCGGGCGGCCTGCGCGACCTGCATACGCTGGGCTGGATGGCGCTGCGCGCGTTCGGCGTGCGCGACCTGGAGCCGCTGGTCGGGCTCGGCCACGTCGGCAGCGACGAGGCCGCGGCGCTGCGCCGCGAGCGCCGCGAGCTGGCGCGCTTGCGCTACGGGCTGCACTTGGTCGCCAACCGCCCGGAGGAGCGCCTGCGTTTCGACTACCAGAAGACCCTGGCGCAGCGATTGGGCTTCTCCGACGACGCCGAGAGCCTGGGCGTGGAGAAGATGATGCAGCGCTTCTACCGCAGCGCGGCGATCGTGCGCCGGCTCAGCGACCGCCTGCTGCAGCGCTTCGAGGAACAGTTCGACGGCGAGGCGCAGCCGCAGCCGCTGGGCGCCGGTTTCTCGCTGCGCCGCGGCTACCTGGCCGCCGATGCCGAGACCTGGCCGCAGGCCGATCCAGTGCAGGTGTTCGCGCTGTTCGCGATCTGGGCCGCGCATGGCGAGGTGCGCGGCCTGCATTCGCTGACCGCACGCGCGCTGGCCGAGGCGCTGCCGCAGTTGCCCGCCTACGACAGCGCCAGCGCGCTGGCGCGTGAGCGTTTCCTGGCGCTGCTGCGCGGCCCGCGCGCGGTGCAGACGCTGACCCGGATGGCGCGGCTGGGCGTGCTCGGGCAATGGATCCCGGCGTTCGCGCAGGTCTCCGGGCGCATGCAGTTCGACCTGTTCCATGTGTACACGGTGGACCAGCACACGCTGATGGTGCTGAAGAACATCGCGGTGTTCGCCACCGCCCGCGCCGACGACCGTTTCTCGATCGCGCACGAGGTGTGGCCGCGGCTGCGCAAGCCGGAACTGCTGCTGCTGGCCGGGCTGTTCCACGACATCGCCAAGGGCCGCGGCGGCGACCATTCCGAACTCGGCGCGGTGGATGCGCGCGCGTTCTGCGCCGGCCACGGACTCAGCGCGGCCGATACCGACCTGGTGGTGTGGCTGGTCGAGCAGCACCTGCGCATGTCGGTGACCGCGCAGAAGCAGGACATCTCCGATGCGGACGTGATCCACCGCTTCGCCACCCTGGTCGGCGACCGCGAGCGCCTGGACTATCTGTACCTGCTGACCTGCGCCGACATCGCCGGTACCAGCCCCAAGCTGTGGAACGCGTGGAAGGACCGGCTGCTGGCCGACCTGTACTTCGCCGCGCGGCGCGCGCTGCGCGACGGCCTGGAGCATCCGCGCCCGGTCGCCGAGCGGGTGCAGGAGGCGCGCGAGGCCACGCGCGCGCTGATGCACATCCAGGGCCACGACGACGCGGTCATCGACCGCCAGTTCGCCGGCATGCCGGACGAGAGCTTCCTGCGCTTCCGCCCCGAACAGTTGGCCTGGCAGGCCAGCTCGCTGATGGAAGTGGAACTGGGCGGCACCCTGGTCAAGGTGCGCCCGGTCACCCCCGACGACGACGCGCTGGAAGTGTTCGTCTATTCGCCCGACCGCGACGGCCTGTTCGCCGCGATCGTGATGACCCTGGACCGGCGCGGCTACGGCATCCACCGCGCACGCGTGCTCGATGCGCCGCACGAGGCGATCTTCGATACCTTCGAAGTGATGCCGGCCGATGCCTTCGCCAGCGGCGATACCGCGCAGCTGGAAGCGGCGCTGCGCGAGGCGCTGTCCGGCGACCTGACCCGGCTGCGCCCGGCACGGCGCGTGGTGCCGCGGCAGCTGCGGCATTTCCGTTTCGCCCCGCGCATCGAGTTCCGCGAGAGCGTGGACGGCCGCCGCACCCGCCTGAGCCTGGTCGCGCCGGACCGGCCCGGGTTGCTGTCGAACGTGGCGCAGGTGCTGCGCCGCCAGCAGCTGCGCGTGCACGACGCGCGCATCGCCACCTTCGGCGAGCGCGCCGAGGACGTGTTCCAGATCACCGACGAGCACAACCTGCCGTTGCCCGACTCCTCCCGCCAGGCGCTGCACGCCGCACTGCAGGCCTGCCTGGACCCCGATACCCCGCCTGGAGAATCCCGCTAATGGCCACCAAGAAGCCTGCCGCCGCCAAGAAGCCTGCTGCCAAGACCGCCGCCGCCAGCAAGACCGCCGCGAACAAGGCGGTTGCCAAGAAGTCCGTCGCCAGCGCCGCCGCCAAGCCGGTGGCCGCGCCGAAAGCGCCGGCCAAGCCGGTGCGCGCCAAGCCGGTCGCCGGCCCCAGCGCCGACGAACTGAAGTTCACCATCGACAGCGCCTTCGAGCGCCGCGCCGCGCTGACCCTGGACGAGATCGAAGGCTCGACCCGGCCGGTGGTCAATCGCGTCATCGACGGCCTGGAATCGGGCGAGTTCCGCGTCGCCGAGCCCGACGGGCACGGCGGCTGGAAGGTCAACGAGTGGCTGAAGAAAGCGGTGCTGCTGTACTTCCGGGTCAACGAGATGGCGGTGGTCGAGGCGCAGCCGGCGCCGTTCTGGGACAAGGTCGAGTCGCGCTTCGCCGGTTACCACGAGGCCGAGTTCCGCAAGGCCGGGGTGCGCGTGGTGCCGGGCGCGATCGCGCGTCGCGGCAGCTACTTCGGCAAGGACGTGGTGCTGATGCCGAGCTTCACCAACATCGGTGCGCACGTGGGCGAGGGCACCATGGTCGATACCTGGGCCACGGTGGGTTCGTGCGCGCAGATCGGCAAGCACTGCCACCTGTCCGGCGGCGCCGGCATCGGCGGCGTGCTCGAACCGCTGCAGGCCAGCCCGACCATCATCGAGGACCACTGCTTCATCGGCGCGCGTTCGGAAGTGGTGGAAGGCGTGGTGGTCGGCCACCACAGCGTGATCGGCATGGGCGTGTTCATCGGCCAGAGCACGCGCATCTACAACCGCGCCACCGGCGAGGTCTCCTACGGCTACGTGCCGCCGTACAGCGTGGTGGTGTCCGGCCAGCTGCCGTCCAAGGACGGCTCGCATTCGCTGTACTGCGCGGTGATCGTCAAGCAGGTCGACGCCAAGACCCGCAGCAAGACCAGCGTCAACGACCTGCTGCGTGGCCTGGCGGATTGACGCATTTCCTTCTCCCACCGGGAGAAGGTGGCGCGAAGCGCCGGATGAGGGTACGGGCGCAGCCTCGCGCACCCGAACTCCGCGAGACGCTTCGCGCCGGACCCTCACCCCAACCCCTCTCCCGGAGGGAGAGGGGCTTTATTCGCTTGATGGGACATTCCGATGACGACGTTGTACGGATTGAAGAACTGCGATACCTGCAAGAAGGCGACGAAGTGGCTGGACCGCTTCGGTGTGGCCTATGCGTTCGTCGATTACCGCGAACACAAGCCGAGCCCGGAGACCCTGGTCGCGTGGGCCGGCAAGGCCGGCGGCTTCGATGCGCTGATCAACAAATCCTCGACCACCTGGCGGCAGCTGCCGGACAACAAGAAAACGCCCGGTTCGGAAGCCGAATGGAAACTGCTGCTGCGCGAATACCCGCAACTGATTCGCCGGCCGGTGGTGGTCAGCGACGACGGCCAGCTCAGCCAGGGATTCTCGGACAACGGCTTCAAGCAGCGCTTCGGCGTGGGCTGAGCCGGTGTCAGTGCCGCGGCTGCTCTTCGCTCCCTGTAGGAGCGGCTTCAGCCGCGACCGTATCGCCCGGGATTTCATCGAAACCCGGATCAAGCGCAGTTGCCGGCATGCCTGGCACCCTCCGTTCCTGTCGCGGTTGAAGCCGCTCCTACAGTGATTCCTCGCCATGACCGATGTCGTTGACCTCACCTGTGAACTGATCGCCCGCCCGTCGGTCACGCCCGACGACGCCGGCTGCCAGGAACTGATCGCGCAGCGGCTGGCGCATGCCGGCTTCGCCATCGAGCGGCTGCGCTTCGGCCAGGTCGACAACCTGTGGGCCACGCACGGCAGCGGCGCGCCGGTGCTGGCGCTGCTCGGCCACACCGACGTGGTGCCGCCGGGGCCGCGCGAGGCCTGGGCCAGCGATCCGTTCGTGCCGCAGATCCGCGACGGCGTGCTGTACGGACGCGGCGCCGCCGACATGAAGAGCGGGGTGGCCGCGTTCGTGGTCGCCGCCGAGCAGTTCGTCGCCGCGCATCCGCAGCACCCCGGCACGCTGGCGCTGCTGCTGACCTCCGACGAGGAAGGCGACGCGCTGGACGGCGTGCGCAAGGTCGCCGAGACCTTCCGCGCGCGCGGCGAGCGCATCGACTGGTGCATCACCGGCGAGCCTTCGTCCAGCGAACGGCTCGGCGACCTGCTGCGGGTCGGCCGCCGCGGCAGCCTGTCGGCCACGCTCGCGGTGCAGGGCGTGCAGGGCCACGTGGCGTATCCGCACAAGGCGCGCAACCCGATCCACCTCGCTGCGCCGGCGCTGGCGGAGCTGGTCGCGCGGCATTGGGACGACGGCTACGAGAGCTTCCCGCCGACCAGCCTGCAACTCTCCAACGTGCATGCCGGCACCGGTGCCAACAACGTGATCCCCGGCGACCTGCAGGTGGCCTTCAACCTGCGCTACAACCCGCACTGGGACGCGCCGCGGCTGGAAGCGGAGATCGCCGCGCTGCTCGACCGCCACGGCCTGGACTACACGCTGCGCTGGCATCGCAGCGGCGAGCCGTTCTACACCCCGGAAGGGCGCCTGCGCAGCGTCGCGCGCGAGGTGCTGGGGGACTTCGCCGGCGTCGCTCCGGAAGAAAGCACCGGCGGCGGCACCTCCGATGCGCGCTTCATCGCACCGCTGGGTGCGCAATGCATCGAGGTCGGCCCGGTCAACGCCAGCATCCACCAGGTGGACGAGCATGTGCGCGTCGCCGACCTGGAAGCGTTGCCGGCGCTGTACCTGCGTCTGATCGAACGGTTGCTGTCGTAACAGTTGCGCCGTTGCGCCGCCCGGGTTACGTTCGCCGCATGACCTCGCTGTCCGCCCTCCGCCCGATCCACGCCAACGGCCGCAATAATGCGCTGGCGAATAATCGTGCGCGGCCGATGCGGGTCTGCGACTAGGCGCTACCGAAACACCACGCCCAGTCTCCAGAAAACCCGCATCGGCCGATGCGGGTTTTTTTATGCGTGCAATCTTTCGCCGCAGCGCGGTGCCGGCCGGCAACCGCTGTAGACCATCGCCGCAACGACCTGTTACCCCCACACACCATCCAGGAGCTTTTCCATGTGTTCGATCTTCGGCATCTTCGGCCTGCAACCGGGCGACGACCTGCAGGCGCTGCGCCGCCAGGCGCTGGACTGCTCGCAGCGGCAGCGCCATCGCGGTCCGGACTGGAGCGGCGTGTATGTCGACGACGGCGCGATCCTGGTGCATGAGCGCCTGGCCATCGTCGATCCGGCCGGCGGCTCGCAGCCGTTGCTGTCCGCAGACGGGCAACTGGCGCTGGCGGTCAACGGCGAGATCTACAACCACCGCGAACTGAAGCAGCAGCTGACCCAGCCGTACGCGTTCCAGACCGGTTCGGATTGCGAGGTGATCAATGCGCTGTACCGCGAGGAGACGCCGGCCGCGCTGCTCAACCGGCTCAACGGCATCTTCGCCTTCGCGCTGTGGGACAAGGCCGCCGGCCGCGTGCTGATCGCGCGCGATCCAATGGGCGTGTGCCCGCTGTACTGGGGCCACGACACCCAGGGCCGCTTGCGCGTGGCCTCGGAGATGAAGTCGCTGGCCGACAGCTGCGCCGACGTCGCCCAGTTCCCGCCGGGCCATTACTACGACAGCGCCAGCGGCGAACTGCAGCAGTACTACCGCAAGCCGTGGCGCGACTACGACGCGGTGCAGGGCGTACAGGTGAGCAAGCAGGAACTGCGTGAGGCGTTCGAGCGCGCCGTGCACCGCCAGCTGATGACCGACGTGCCGTACGGCGTGCTGCTGTCCGGCGGGCTGGATTCGTCGCTGGTCGCGGCGGTGGCGGCGCGTTTCGCGCGCAAGCGCATCGAGGACAACGACCAGGCCGAAGCCTGGTGGCCGCGCCTGCATTCGTTCGCGATCGGCCTGAAGGGCTCGCCCGACCTGGCCGCCGCGGCGATCGCCGGCGCGTCGCTGGGCACCGTGCACCACGGCTTCGAATACACCTTCGAGGAAGGCCTGGACGCGCTGCCGGAAGTGATCCGGCACATCGAGACCTACGACGTCACCACCATCCGCGCGTCCACGCCGATGTTCCTGCTGGCGCGGCGGATCAAGGCGATGGGGGTGAAGATGGTGCTGTCCGGCGAGGGCAGCGACGAGATCTTCGGCGGCTACCTGTACTTCCACAAGGCGCCGAACGCGCGCGAATTCCACGAGGAGCTGATCCGCAAGCTCGACGCGCTGTACAACTACGACTGCCTGCGCGCCAACAAGTCGATGATGGCCTGGGGCGTGGAGCCGCGCGTGCCGTTCCTGGACGTGGAGTTCCTGGACGTGGCGATGCGCATGGACGCGCAGTACAAGATGATCGACAAGACCAGCAGCGGCGCGATCCGCATGGAAAAAGGCGTGCTGCGCGAGGCCTTCGAAGGCTATCTGCCCGATTCGATTTTGTGGCGGCAGAAGGAGCAGTTCAGCGACGGCGTCGGCTACGGCTGGATCGACGGGCTCAAGGCGCATGCGCAGGCGCAGGTCAGCGACCGCGAACTGGCCGCGGCCGACAAGCGCTTCCCGGTCAACCCGCCGCAGACCAAGGAAGCCTATTACTACCGCACGCTGTTCGAGCGCGCGTTCCCCACGCCGGCCGCGGCCGAGACCGTACCCGGCGGCAAGTCGATCGCCTGTTCCTCGCCGGCGGCGATCGCCTGGGATGCGAGTTTCGCCAACGCCGCCGACCCCTCCGGGCGGGCGGTGGCTGGGGTGCACGAGCAGGCGCTGAGCGCGTGATAGGCGCGTGCCGTCGGCGGTCTTTGCCGGCGGCATGCAACACACCAGGTTGCGGCGCTGACGATCGCGATCAACGCAACGATAGCGACCACGTTGTGGGAGCGACTTCAGTCGCGACGCATTAGCGGTAACGCCCGTCGCGACTGAAGTCGCTCCCACAGGGTTCACTGCGCGGATAGACCACGAAGAAGATCGGACGATCCTGCTTCGCGCCGCTACGTGCCGTTCGCGGCCCCGCGTGGATGCAGCGCCTCACTCGAAGCGCATGCAGCGCCCGTAGCGCTCCGGCTGGATGTCCACGCCGGAGGCATCAGCCTGGTTATTCTTGCGCCACAGGTTCTGGCGGAAGTCCGGACCGCTGCAGTTGGCGGCGCGGTCCACGCCGATCGTGTAGGTGTAGGGGTTGCCCTGGAAAGTGTTGCTCTCGAAGGTGTTGTCCTGGCTCATGCTGTTGTCCCAGCACAGGATCTCCGGGGTGCGCTGGCGGATCGAGCAGGCCAGATAGATGCCGGAGCCCTTGTTGCCGGTGAACTGGTTGCCGACGAACAGGTTGCGTCGCGCATCGGCCAGGTACACGCCCTGGCTGCCGTTGCGTTCCAGGCGGTTGTTGCGGATCTCGCTGTCTTCCAGGTGCTCGGTGGTGATGCCGGCGGCGACGTTGTCGTGGATGTAGTTGTCGATCAGCTTGACCTTGGCGGTGCGGTTGAACGACACGCCGTCCCAGATCGCGCCGGACACGTCGTTGCGCTCGATCAGCAGGTCGCGGCTGTCGTACTCGCTGAGCAGGCAGGCGCTGCGGCACTTGCTCACGCGCAGCCCGGACAGGCGGATGTTCTGGCCGGCGCGCACCACCACCAGGCTGTTGCTCAGGTAGGGGCGCTCGGGCATGAATTCCTTCTCGGCGCTGCCGCCGACGATCTGCAACTGTTCGACCACGACATCGCGGATCGGCCGCTGCGGGCGTTCGTTCTGGTAGTCGCCGACCACGATGACCGGCTGCTGCACACCGTCCTGCATGCGCAGCACGGTGGCGTCGCCCTGGCCGCGCAGGCGCAGGCCGTCGCGCTGGATCGACAGCAGCTTGGTGACGTGGAAATCGCCGGCGGTCAGGCACACCGTGGCCGGCTTGCCGTCGTTGGGCACGCGGTCCACCGCGGCCTGCAGGTCGTCGCCCGGCTCGGCGCGCACGCTGCAGTCGGTGGCGGCGGAGGCGGGTGCGGCGGCCGTGGCGCAGCCGCTCGACAGGCAGGCGGCGAGCGGCAACAACAGGGCGAGCAGGGGACGGGCATTCATCGGATACAGGCTCCGCTTGGGGGGAGGAGGAGGCGCCAGGGCCACAGGCGCCGCGCACTGGTCGCGGCGGCAGGTCGGATCGCGTGGAGCGCATTGGCGCGACAAGGGGCTCATTGTCGCGCAGGTGGCCTTAATGTCAGCGTGTAGCGGGCCGGGCCGGGCAGAAACGGCGAGGCGCGGCCTTGCACCCAGTCGTCGTGACCGGCACCCCAGAACGGCGACAGCGGATGCTCGCTCTGGCCGCCGGGCATGTGCGCGATGCCGTCGGCTTCGTGGCCGGGCGCGACCACCATGCGCTCGGAGGCGCCGAAGTCCGGACGCTGCACCCGCGGCATGTCGTTGTCGCCGGGCAAGGCCTCGGTCGGCATGCACAACCAACGCCGCAAGAATCCCGGCAGCGAACGCGCCAGCGGATGGCAGATCGCCGCGGTGTTCTGTTCGCCCCAACGGCGCTGCTGCAACGGCGCGTCCTGCTCGGGTTGGTCGCGGACCTCGGCGGCGGCGTCCTCCAGCAATGCCTGCCAACTGGCGTAGCGGCGCGGCAGCAGATGCGGCGGTTGCTGCTGCAGCATCGGCCAGGCCACCGCTTCCAGCTGCGGCAGCGGCGGCATCGCGTAGTCGGCACCCAACTCGGCGCGGGCGGGGGCGATCAGGCCGTCGCGGACCCGGGTCAGCAGCGCCAGGCGCCAGGCGCGCACCAGCCGGTAACTCACCGAATCGGTGCTGGCGCGGCCTTCCCAATGTTTGCTGGCCTGCGCCAGCGCATGCAGCGCCGGGGTGGCGGCGCCGCCGTCGCGTTGCTGCAGCAATGTCCACCAGCGTTGCAACAGCAGCGCGCGATCGTCGAGCTGGATCGACAGCAATTGGCGTTCGTCCAGCTGCGGATGCAGGCGCAGGTCGTCGCGGATCTGCTGGGCGCGCGCGCCCAGCGCGTAGCCGCCATCGCCGAGCACGGCCAGTTCGTCGCCGCCGACGACGCGCGCATTGGCGGTCCACAGTTGCCCGTCGGCAGGATTGATCCGCTGCGGCGAATGCGCCGTGGAGACCGGCCACGGCGCGCAGCGCTGCGCTACCGGCACCGCCGCGCTGACGTCGTGGACCAGGGCATCGCTGGGGCAGTTGGGGCCGCGCAGCGGCAGCGCGCCGAGCACGCGCCAGCCGATGTGCCCCGCGCTGTCGGCCAGCAGCATGTTCTGCGCCGGCGTGGCGATGTGTTGCGCGCTGGCGAAGCCGCTGGCCAGGGAGTCTGCGCGGGCCAGGTCGGCCAGGCCCAGGTTCAGCGCGCCGGGCAACTGCGCCACCCAACGTTGCGCCAGCGCGGTGCCATCCGGCTCGTGCTGCAGGATCGGGCCGTACGCGGTGTCTTCCACGTCCAGCGTAACGTCAATGCCGCCGGCCACCTTGATCCGTTCGCGGTGGTGGACGACCGCGGTGCAGCCGGGCTGCGGCGTGGCCGCGCACGGCGTCAGCCGGTACCAGTCGCTGGTGTCGGCGTAGCTGTTGGTGAAGCCCCAGGCGACGTGGCCGTTGCTGCCGACGATCACCGCCGGCAGGCCCGGCAGCGAAAAGCCGGTGACGTCCACGCGGCCGCCCGGCGCCTGCGCGTCGGCATAGCGCAGGCGCACGCGGAACCACAGGCTGGGCGCGCCCAGCTGCAGATGCATGTCGTTGGCGACGATGGCGCGGCCGTCCGCGCTGCGGCTGCCGGCGATGGCCCAGTTGTTGCTGCCCGGCGCGGCATGGTCCGCGGTGCTGCCATCGCGCGGGGCATCGGGCAGGGTGCGCAGATCGACCTGGCTGGCATCGGGCAGCGTGGCGTCGCCGCGCGCCGGAGCGTCCAGGGCCGCGTCCCAACTGCTGCCGTCGTGGCGCAGCAGTGCGAACAGCGGCGCCGGCAAGTGCTGTTGCAGGCGATACAGCGACAGTTCGCGCTCGAGCTGGCGACCTTGCAGATCGAAATACATCGCGTCGCCGGCCAGTACCGAGTCCACCGGTTGCCAGTCGCGCGGCGTCTTGACCAGCAGCAGGTAGGGCCACGGCCGTACCCGCAGCGCGTGCAGGCCGCGATTGACGCCGGCGCTGTAGGCCTGCAGCGCCGCGGCATGGCTGCCGCCGAAGCTGGCCAGTTGCGCGGCGGCGTGCGCGCGCAGGCGGTGCATGCGGCGATGCTTGTCCACCCCGAGCGTGGCGTTGCCGACCAGGTCGGACAGTTCGCCGGCCGCGGCGCGGCGCATCAGGTCCATCTGAAAGTAGCGCTCCTGCGCGTGCACGTAGCCGAGCGCACGCATCGCATCGGCCTCGCTGCCGGCGTCGATGGTGACCGTGCCCTGGGCGTCGCGCTGGATCCGCACCGGCGCCGCCAGCCCGTCCAGATCGACCTGGCCGTCGAGCGTGGCCAGGCTGCCGCGCAGCAGCAGCCATGTCGCCAACACCAGTCCGATCGCCAACACCGCCAGCCACAGCAGTCCCCGTTTCCACTTGCTCCGCATCCAAGCATCTCCGCCCGCCAATCCTGGATTCTAGACGCGACTGCGTGTCGTTCCTGCGTACATCCGGCGGGCGTTCGCGAGCGGTTGGGCCGAGGTCATCTTCGCGCGCGCCGCTGCACGCTCCGTGCCGATGGAAAATCGGGATGCTAATGATTCCGATTGGAACGCGGTGCGAGCGGCTCGGGCACTATGGCGGCCTTAGTTGAGACGGAGCCTGCCCCATGAAGGGACATCCTGAAGTTGTGCAATGCCTGATCGAGTTGCTGCGCGGCGAACTCGCCGCACGCGATCAATATTTCATCCACTCGCGGCGCTACGAGGACCAGGGCCTGCAGGCGCTGTACGCGCGGATCAACCACGAGATGGAAGAGGAGACCGAGCATGCCGACGCACTGCTGCGGCGCATCCTGTTCCTGGAAGGCGACCCGGACATGCGTCCGCATGCGTTCGAGCCGGGGCGCACGGTCGAAGAGATGCTGCAGAAGGACCTGAAGGTCGAATACGAAGTGCGCGCGAACCTGGCCGCCGGCATGAAGCTGTGCGAAGAGCACGGCGACTACGTCAGCCGCGACATCCTGCTCAAGCAGCTGCAGGACACCGAAGAAGACCACGCCTGGTGGCTGGAACAGCAACTGGGCCTGATCAAACGCCTGGGCATGGCCCTGTACCAGACCTCGAAGATCGGTGGCAGTGGGGTGGGGGAGTAACCGGCGGGACTCGGCAGAGTCCTACCGCTCACAGCCGATGCATGGCGAAGCAAAAAAAATCGGCCCGAAAGGGCCGATTTTGCTTTGCGCTATTCGCTGTTGCGAATCCCTAATCCCCAATCCCCAATCCCGGCTCTTCAATCACTCGACCGCCAGATCGTCCACCTTCTGCCACCCGCGCGGCAGCAGTCCGCCGCGGCTGGCGCGCACGCCGAGGTAGGCGTCCAGATCCTTGAACGACAGCGACATGGTGCGCTGCCCGCTCTTCACCAGCAGCGTGTTGCCCGGCGCGACCGCGGCGATCGCCACCACTCGCTCGGTGCCGAGCTTGGCCTTGGGGATGTCGATGATCTTGTTGCCCTTGCCCTTGTCCAGCTCGGGCAGGTCGGCGATCGGGAACGCCAGCAGGTGGCCGGCGCTGGTCACCGCGACGATGCGGTCGGTTTGCAGATTGCTCACCGAGGCCGGCGTCAGCACCTTGGCGTTCGGGGTCAGGTTGAGCATCGCCTTGCCGGCCTTGTTGCGGCTGGTCAGGTTCTCGAAGCGGGTGACGAAGCCGTAGCCGTGCGAGGACGCCAGCACCAGCCGGCTGTCGTTCTCGCCGCTGGTCATGGCCTGGAACGAGGCGCCGGACGCGGGAGAGAAGCGTCCGGTCAGCGGCTCGCCGTTGCCGCGTGCCGACGGCAGCGAATGCGCCAGCGTGGAGTAGGCGCGGCCTTCCGAATCCAGGAACGCCACCTGCTGCGTGCTGCGCCCGCGCACCGCGGCCAGCAGGCTGTCGCCGTCGCGGTAGGACAGGCCGGCCGGGTCGACGTCGTGGCCCTTGGCCGCGCGGATCCAGCCCTTCTCCGACATCACGATGGTCATCGGCTCGCTCGGCACCAGTTCGGTCTCGTCGATCGCCTGCGCCGCGCCGCGCTGCACCAGCGGCGAGCGCCGCGCGTCGCCGAACTTCTTGGCGTCGGCGATCAGCTCGTCCTTGATCATCTTCTTCAGCTTGGTCTTGCTGGCCAGCACCGCCTGCAGCTGCTCGCGCTCCTTGGCCAGCGCGTCCTGCTCGCCGCGGATCTTCATTTCTTCCAGCCGCGCCAGCTGGCGCAGGCGGGTTTCCAGGATGTAGTCGGCCTGTTCCTCGCTGAGCGCGAAGCGCGCGATCAGCGCCGGCTTGGGCTCGTCCTCGCTGCGGATGATGCGGATCACTTCGTCCAGGTTGAGGAACGCGACCAGCAGGCCTTCCAACAGGTGCAGGCGGCGCTCGACCTTCTCCAGGCGATGGTTGAGCCGGCGCACCACGGTGTCGCTGCGGAAGCGCAGCCATTCCTCCAGCAGGGTCTTGAGGTTCTTGACCTGCGGGCGGCCGTCCAGTCCGATCACGTTGAGGTTGACCCGGTAGCTGCGCTCCAGATCGGTGGTCACGAACAAATGGCCCATCAGCTGCTCTGCGTCGACCCGGTTGGAGCGCGGCACCAGCACCACCCGTACCGGGTTGGCGTGGTCGGACTCGTCGCGGATGTCTTCCAGCCACGGCAGCTTCTTGGCGCGCATCTGCTGCGCGATCTGCTCGATCACCTTGGACGGCGACACCTGATAGGGCAGCGCGGTGATCACGATGTTGGCGTGTTCCTTCTGGAACGTGGCGCGCGCACGCACGCTGCCGTGGCCGGTCTCGTAGATCGCGCGCAGGTCGGCGGCGGGGGTGATGATCTCGGCGGTGGTCGGGTAGTCCGGGCCGCGCACGTGTTCGCACAGGTCGGCGACGCTGGCGTCGGGATCGTCGAGCAGGCGGATCAGCGCGCTGACGATCTCGTTGAGGTTGTGCGGCGGCACGTCGGTGGCCATGCCCACGGCGATGCCGGTGGTGCCGTTGAGCAGCAGGTGCGGCAGCCGCGCCGGCATCCAGGTCGGCTCGTCCATGGTGCCGTCGAAGTTCGGCGACCAGTCCACCGTGCCCTGGCCGAGCTCGCCGAGCAGCACTTCGGCGATCGGGGTCAGCTTGGATTCGGTGTAGCGCATCGCCGCGAACGACTTCGGGTCGTCGGTGGAGCCGAAGTTGCCCTGGCCCTCGATCAGCGGGTAGCGGTAGGAGAACGGCTGCGCCATCAGCACCAGCGCCTCGTAGCAGGCGCTGTCGCCATGCGGGTGGTACTTGCCGATCACGTCGCCGACGGTGCGCGCGGATTTCTTCGGTTTAGCCGTGGCGTTCAGGCCCAGCTCGCTCATCGCGTAGATGATGCGCCGCTGCACCGGTTTCAGGCCGTCGCCGAGGAACGGCAGGGCGCGGTCCAGCACCACGTACATGGAGTAGTCGAGGTAGGCGCGTTCGGCGTATTCGCGCAGCGGCAGCTGTTCGAAACCATGGAAGGCGGGGCGGGCGAGATCGGTCATGCGCAGGAAATACCTATAGGGGAACGCGGCGGCGGGCGCCGCAGGTCAGCCGGTCGATTATCCGGATGCGGCCGGCGATGCCAAGCCGCGCGTGCTGCCGGCGCGGCCGGTACTGGCCAGGTAGCGGGCCGGAGGATGACCGAAATGGCCGCGGAAGGCGGTGACGAAGGCGCTGGGGCTGCTGTAGCCGAGCCGGTGCGCGGCGTCGGCGACGCTGGCGCCGTCGCTGAGCTGGCGCAGCGCTTCGGCCAGCCGCGCCTGCTGCCGCCAGCCGGCGAAGCCGAGCCCGGTTTCCTCGCGGAAATGCCGGCTCAGGCTGCGTGGCGACAATCCGGCCCAGTGCGCCCATTGCGCCAGCGAGCGATCGTCGGCGGGCGTGACGAGCAGTTGCCCGGCGATGCGCAGCAGGCGCCGGTCGCTGGGCATCGGCAGGTGCAGGCCCTGCAGCGGCGCTTTGCGCAATTCGTCCAGCAGCACCGCGCCGATCCGCTGCTGGTCCGCGTCCAGGGTCTCCGGAAGGTCCCACGAGGCCACCCGCAGCAGCAGTTCACGCAGCAGGCCGTTGATGCCGATCACGCACGGGCGATCGGGCAGGTCGGCGCAGACGGACGGCGCCACCAGCAACACGTAGCCGCGCAACGGCCCGGAGATCTGCACCGTATGCATCGCCTGCGGCGGCATCCAGCCGGCGCAACCGGGCGGCAGCGACCAGTGGCCGTGCTCGGTGCGGGTGCTCAGCAGGCCTTCTTCCACGCAGATCATCTGGCCGCGGACATGGCGGTGCCAGTCCACCTCGTGCTGCAGCGCCGCCGGCTTGCGCGCCAGGAACGCGAGCAGCGACGGGCCGTCGGCGCGCTCGAACCAGGCCTTTGCCCGCGGATCGAGCAGATGGGCCGGTTCGTGGGCGGGCGGCGATGGCGACAATGGCGCGATTTCGATATTCATTGTCTCGATTGTAATACTTGGCCATGCCCGTCCGGGACTAGAGTGTGCGCTCGCCGGCGTTGCGTTGCTGCAACGCAGCATTTGTTTGTAGGTGCGATATTTCCTTGACATATATTTCCAAATGAAAATAATTAGCACCCATGAACTGCGCTCCCTCCCTTCCCGGTCCGCCGTCGTTCGGCCTGCTGTTGCGCCAGGTGCGCGACGGCCTGATGCGGCGCCTGGATGAGTCCATGGCCGAGCTCGAACTCGGCCTGGGCTTCAGCCACTACATCGGGATGAAGGCGCTGGCCTACATGGCGCCGTGCACCGCAAACGAACTGGCCCAGGCCATCGACCAGAACCCCAGCGCGGTTACCCGCCTGCTGGACAAGTTCCAGGACCTGGGCTGGGTACGCCGTGAAGCGCATGCGCAGGACCGCCGCGCGCTGCAGATCGTGCTCACCGACGAAGGCCGCGCGCTGTGGAAGCAGCTCAAGCGGCGCGGCGACGAGACCATCGCCAGCGCGCTGCGCGACCTCTCCGCCGACGAGCGCGAACACCTCACTTCGTTGTTGACCCGCGTCCGCGACTCCCTCAATTCGCCGTGAATCCGCATATGAACCTCTCCGCTTCGTCCCATCGCCTGCGTCCGTTCGCGGCCGCGGCACTCACCCTGGCGCTGGCCGCCTGCGCCAGCAGCCGTGGCCTGGAACCGCAGGGCCGCCGGCTCGATGCCGACCAGCACCTGCAGGCCGGCAAGACCCTGGCCGCCGACCAGCTGGCGCCGGCCGCCTGGCCGCAGCAGGATTGGTGGAAGGCGCTGGGCGACCCGCAGCTCGACGCGCTGATCGCCGAGGCGCTGCAGGGCACGCCGAACCTGGAAGCGGCCGACGCGCGGCTGCGCCTGGCGCAGGCGCAGGCCGGCGCGGCCAATGCCGACCGCGGCGCCAAGCTGTCGCTGTCGGCCGGCTATACCGGGCTGCAGCTGCCCAAGGGGCTGGCCGGCGACGAGATCGGCGGCAAGTACATCCATGACGAGCAGGCGGTGCTGGATTTCAGCTACGGCTTCGACCTGTGGGGCGGCAAGCGCGCGGCCTGGGAAGCGGCGGTGGACCAGGCGCATGCGGCGCAGGTCGATGCGCAGGCCGCGCGCCTGGACCTGTCGGCCGGTGTGGCCCGCGCCTATGCGCAGCTCGGCTACGCCTGGCGCCTGTACGACCTGGCCGGCGAGGAGCTGGCGCGCTCGGACAACAGCCTGAAACTGGTGCGACAGCGCGTCGGCGCCGGCATCGACAGCAACCTGCAGCTGCGCCAGGCCGAGGCGCGGGTGCCGGCCGCGCGCCAGCAGCAGCAGGCGGCGCAGCAGCAGATCGACGAGGCGCGCACCGCGCTGGCAGCGCTGCTCGGCCGCGGCCCGGATCGCGGGCTCGAGATCGAGCGCCCGCGGCCGCTCGACCCGGTGGCGGTGCAACTGCCGTCGGTGTTGCCCAGCGACCTGCTCGGGCGCCGCCCGGACGTGGTCGCCGCGCGCTGGCGGGTCGAGGCGGCGTCGCAGAGCATCGGCGCGGCCAAGGCGCAGTTCTATCCGACCATCAATCTGCTCGCGCTCGGCGGCGTCGCCGCGGCCAATCCCGCTGATCTGTTCAAGGGCGACGCACTGCTCGGCGTGTTCGCGCCGAGCCTGAGCCTGCCGCTGTTCGACAGCGGCCGCCTGCGCAGCCAGTTGGCCGAGCGCGATGCGCAATACGACCTGGCGGTGGCCACCTACAACCAGGCGCTGGTGGCGGCGCTGCGCGAGGTCGCCGACCAGGTCAACGCGGCGCGTTCGCTGGCGCAGCAGGCGCAACAGCAGGCGCAGGCGGTGGGCACCGCGCAGGCCGCCTTCGACCTGGCGCAGCAGCGCTACCGCGCCGGCATCGGCAACTACCTGGACGTGCTGAGCGTGCAGCAGCAGTTGCTCGAGGCGCAGCAGCGCCTGGCCTCGCTGCAGTCCAACCAGATCCTGGTGTCGGTGCGCCTGAACCAGGCGCTGGGCGGCGGCTACGAAGCCACCTCCGCCGCCGATGCGCCATTGACCTCCTCCGCTTCCACGCATTCCTGAGACCGCTGCAATGAATCAGACAACGACCCCCGATTCCTCCGCTCCCGCCCCGAGCCGGCGCGGCATGCTGCTGCGCGGCCTGGCCGTGCTGGTGGTGCTGGTGCTGATCGCGCTGGCGATCTGGTACTTCGTCTCCGGCCGCTGGCACGAAGACACCGACGACGCCTACGTGCAGGGCAACCTGGTGCAGATCACGCCGATGGTGGCCGGCACCGTGGTCAGCATCGGCGCCGACGACGGCATGCGCGTGGAGCGCGGCCAGTTGCTGGTCAAGCTCGATCCGGCCGACACCCAGGTCGCGTTGCAGCAGGCCGAGGCCAATCTGGCGCGCACCGTGCGCCAGGTGCGCGGCCTGTTCCGCAGCGTGCAAGGCGCGCAAGCCGAACTGTCGTCGCAGCAGGTGACCCTGCAGCGCGCCCGCGCCGACGTCGCCCGCCGCAGCAGCCTGGTCGCCACCGGCGCGATCTCCGCCGAGGAACTGGCGCATGCGCGCGACCAGCTGGCCGCCGCCGAAGCCGCGGTCAGCGGTTCGCGCGAGACGGTGGAGCGCAACCGCGCGCTGATCGACGACAACGGCGTGGCCCACCAGCCCGACGTGCAGGCCGCCGCCGCGCAGGTGCGCCAGGCGTTCCTCAACAATGCCCGCAGCGCGATCGTCGCGCCGGTGTCCGGCTATGTCGCGCGGCGTTCGGTGCAGGTCGGCCAGCGCGTGCAGCCCGGCACCGCGCTGATGGCGGTGGTGCCGCTGGAGCAGGTGTGGGTGGAAGCGAACTTCAAGGAAACCCAGCTCAAGCACATGCGCCTGGGCCAGCCGGTGGAACTGGAGTCGGACCTGTACGGCGGCGCGGTGCGCTACCAGGGCACGGTGCAGAGCCTGGGCCTGGGCACCGGTAGCGCGTTCTCGCTGCTGCCGGCGCAGAACGCCAGCGGCAACTGGATCAAGATCGTGCAGCGCGTGCCGGTGCGCATCGCCATCGATCCCAAGCAGCTGGCGCAGAACCCGCTGCGCATCGGCCTGTCGATGAAGGTGGACGTGAACCTGCACCAGCAGAACGGCGGCGTGCTGCCGACCAAGTTCGCCACCGGCACGCTGCTGGATACCGACGTCTATGCGCAGCAGTTGGGCCAGGCCGACGAGACCATTGCGCAGATCATCCACGCCAATCTGCCCGACGCCGCCAAGGCGAACTGAGTCCGGCCATGTCCAACCAAGCTGCCACTCCTGCCGCGCCCGGGGCTCCGGGCGCACCGGCCGCCGCGTTCCTCCCGCCCAGCGTGGCGTTGTGCACGGTGGGCCTGGCGATGGCCTCGTTCATGCAGGTGCTCGACACCACCATCGCCAACGTCTCGTTGCCGACCATCGCCGGCAACCTCGGCGCCAGTTCGCAGCAGGCGACCTGGGTCATCACCTCGTTCGCGGTCAGTAACGCGATCGCGCTGCCGCTGACCGGCTTCCTCAGCCGGCGCTTCGGCGAGACCAAGCTGTTCGTGTGGGCCACGCTGTCCTTCACCATCGCCTCGCTGCTGTGCGGCCTGGCGCAGAGCATGGGCATGCTGGTGGTGTCGCGTGCGATCCAGGGCTTCGTGTGCGGGCCGATGTACCCGATCACGCAGAGCCTGCTGGTGTCGATCTACCCACGCGAGAAACGCGGCCAGGCGCTGGCGCTGCTGGCGATGATCACCGTGGTCGCGCCGATCGCCGGCCCGATCCTGGGCGGCTGGATCACCGACAACTACAGCTGGGAATGGATCTTCCTGATCAACGTGCCGCTGGGCATCATCGCCGCGCTCGTGGTCGGCTCGCAGCTGCGCGGCCGCCCGGAACCGACCGAGCGCCCGCGCATGGACTACGTCGGCCTGATCACCCTGATCATCGGCGTCGGCTGCCTGCAGTTGGTGCTGGACCTGGGTAACGACGAGGACTGGTTCAGCTCGACCAAGATCGTGGTGCTGGCCGCAATCTCGGTGGTGGCGCTGGCGGTGTTCCTGATCTGGGAACTGACCGACAAGGATCCGATCGTCAACCTGCGCCTGTTCCGGCACCGCAACTTCCGCGCCGGCACGCTAGCGCTGATCGTGGCCTACGCCGCGTTCTTCAGCGTGTCGCTGCTGATCCCGCAGTGGCTGCAGCGCGACATGGGCTACACCGCGATCTGGGCGGGCCTGGCCACCGCGCCGATCGGCATCCTGCCGGTGCTGATGACCCCGTTCGTCGGCAAGTACGCCTCACGCTTCGACCTGCGCATGCTCGCCAGCATCGCCTTCATCTTCATGGCGGCGACCAGCTTCATGCGTTCGGACTTCAGCCTGCAGGTCGATTTCGCCCACGTGGCCGGGGTGCAGTTGCTGATGGGCGTGGGCGTGGCGCTGTTCTTCATGCCGGTGCTGCAGATCCTGCTGTCGGACCTGGACGGGCGCGAGATCGCGGCCGGTTCCGGCCTGGCCACGTTCCTGCGCACGCTGGGCGGCAGCTTCGCCGCCTCGCTGACCACCTACCTGTGGGCCAAGCGCACCCAGCTGCACCACGCGCACCTCACCGAGCACATCTCCACGTATACGCCGGGGATGCAGGAGCAGGTGCAGGCGATGGGGCAGGGCGACCTGCAGACCGGGGCTGCCTTCCTCAACAACACCATCAACCACCAGGCCTCGCAGATGGGCTTCAACGACATCTTCTACCTGCTGGGCTGGACGTTCCTGGGCATCATCTTCTTCCTGTGGCTGGCCAAGCCGCCGTTTTCCGGCGGTGGCGGGGCTGCCGCCGCGGGCGGTCACTGAGTCCGGCACGCCGGCAACGACGAAACCCCGCCGCGTGCGGGGTTTCGTTTGTGCGGCGGATGCGCATCGCCTGCGGCGCCGCGCTTGCCGCCGCGGCGACCGGCGGACCAGAATGCCGCTCCCTTGCAAGCATTGGCAGGTTCGGACATGCAGCGTTTTCTGCGCGCCTTGTGGTCCCGCTCGGATTCTTCGCGGCCGCGTCGCGGCGCTGCACGCGCCTGGCAGGGTGCGGTGCTGCTGCTGTGTCTCGGCGCCCTCGGCGTCGGCAGCGCGCAGGCCGAGACCAACGTGGCGGCGATCACCCCGAGCGACCGCCTGCACGAAGCCTGGTGGGCGCAGCGCCACCAGCAGGTGCTGGAGCAGGTGCGCGCGCATCCGGACACGCCGCTGCTGCTGATCGGCGACTCGATCACCCACAACTACGACAAGGCGAACGCGCCGGACGAGGATTTCCGGCCGACCTGGCAGACCTTCTACGGCAGCCGCGGCGCGCTGAATTTGGGTTTCAGCGGCGATGCCACCGAGCACGTGCTGTGGCGGCTGCAGCACGGCGAAGTGGATGGCCTGCAGCCCAAGGTCGCGATGCTGCTGATCGGCACCAACAACACCGGCCACGAGCAGCAGAGCGCCGCCGACACCGTGCTCGGCATCGACGCGGTGGTGGCGACCCTGGAGCAGCGCCTGCCGAAGACGCGGATCCTGCTGATAGGGCTGCTGCCCAGCGCCGGATCGGCGCAGAAGAGCGCGCGCGACGCCGAGGTCAACCGCGCGCTGGCGGTGCGCTACGGCGACAATCCGCGCGTGGCCTATCTCGACATCGGCGCGGTGTTCCGCAAGGACGGCGCGCTCGACCAGGGCGCGCTCGACCAGAGCCTGTTCTACGATCCGCGGCTGCGTCCGCCGGGCAACGCCCTGCATCCGGACACGCGCGGCCAGCGGCGCATGGCCGAGGCGATCGAGCCGACCCTGGCGCGCCTGCTCGGCGAGCCGCCGCGGGTGCCGCTGGCGGCGATGACCGAGATCAATCCCGCGCTGGTGCCGGTGCCGTGGCTGGAGCAGGATTCCTACGACTGGTACGCGCGCCACCACGCGGCGCTGGAGGCGGCGCGCGGGTTGCGTCCCGACGTGGTGATGCTCGGCGACTCGATCACCCACTTCTGGGGCGGGCCGCCGCAGGCCATCCGGGTCGGCGGCGCGCAGGCCTGGCAGCGCACCTTCGGCGCGGCCAAGGTGTTGAACCTGGGCTTCGGCTGGGATCGCACCCAGAACGTGCTGTGGCGGCTGCGGCAGGGCGAAGTGGACGGATTGGCGCCGCGCTGGGTGGTGATCAACATCGGCACCAACAACCTCACCGGTACCGAGAACGCGCGGGCCAACACGCCGCAGGAAGCGGCCGACGGCGTGGCCGCGGTGGTCGCCGAGGTGCGCCAGCGGCTGCCGCGCAGCAAGATCGTGCTGATGGGCATCCTGCCGCGCGGTTTCGCCGCCGACGCACCGCTGCGCGAGCCGATCGCGCAGACCAACCGCCTGCTCGCCGCGCGTTTCGGCCACGATCCGGCGGTGCGCTGGCTGGACATCGGCGCGCGCTTCCTGCAGCCCGACGGGCGCCTGCCACAAACGCTGATGCCCGACAGCACCCATCCCAGCGAGGACGGTTACCGGATCTGGGGCGAGGCGCTGCGCGAGATCGGCGTTGGCGGTTGAAACCGGCAGGGACTGGCCGAGGTGGCCCTGTAGGAGCGGCTTCAGCCGCGACAGGCGCTATCGGTAACGCGTGTCGCGGCTGAAGCCGCCCCTACAGGGGATGCCTTTTGGATGCGGCGGCGCTCAGCCCTTGTCCGGCTTGAGCAGTTCCAGCACCGCTTCGCGGCGCCGCGCCGGCAGGTTGCGGTAGCGCGTCAGTAGCGCCTGCTCGTGCGTGTCGTGCGCCTGCAGCGCGTAATCGGCCGGCAGGTCGTGCAGGCGTGCGCTGCCTTGGTCGCAGATCAGTTCGTCCAGCGAGCGCTTGAGCGCGCCGCGCAGGTTCGGCAACAGGCGGAAACTCGGGGTCTCGCGATTGTTCTCCCACGCCGACACCGACGACTTGGTCACGCCCAGCGCGAAACCCAGTTGTTCCTGGGTGAGCCCGGCGGCTTTCCTGGCTTCGCGCAACCGGTCGCCGAAGCTTTTCATCGCGGTGGGCCTTGCAGTTACGGGGCCTACCAAGATATGGAGCATCCGTAACCTTGTCGTACAGCCATGCTTGACTCTAGATGTTCGGAGATTCGATACTTTGGCGGTGCGGGCCACGCTGACGCGTGAGGGCGCGCACGGCGGACACGGACGACCGAGGAGTGCATGGTATTTCGCCTAGTTTCCATTGCCGTTGCAGCGGCGGCGCAATGGCGCCGCGTGGCGTTGTTTCCCCAGGCAGGCAGGGCCGCGGCGCGCGAACGTCGTGCGGCCGCCGCCGCGGCGGAGGGTGGGGCATGGCCACCTACGAAGTGAAGCTGCGGCGCGTGGCGCATCTGGAGCCGGCGCTGTACGTGCTGGTCCACGCCGCCAACGCGTATCTGGCCGCGCGCGCCGCCGAGCGCCACAACCCGGGCTATCGGGCGTACATGGTCGCGGTATGGGTGGACGGCGTGCGCGTGGACATCGGCGCGTTCCGCCCGCCGGATCGTTGAGTGCGCGGCGGCTGATTGTGTGAGGGGCAGCGTCGTGCGGCTGCCGGGGCGTGGTGACGTACGTCGCGGGGATGCGGGCGCGGAATCCTGGTGAGTTAGTTCGCCGCTGCCGAGTGGCGGCATCGTCTGCGCCGCAGGCAACAAAAAACCCGCCGGAGCGGGTTTTTGTTTACAACGCTTGCCGTATCGATGGTGCCCAGGAGAGGACTCGAACCTCCACGAAGTTGCCCCCGCTAGCACCTGAAGCTAGTGCGTCTACCAATTCCGCCACCTGGGCGATACAGGCGCGGAATTCTGCTGGCAGTGCAGGGGACTGTCAAGCAAGTTTTTGCAGGTGCCGCGCGGTGGCTACGCGACAGCGGCTGTTGCTCGCCGAATCGCTCACGCAACTGACCCGCGCATGCTGGACGATTGGCGGCATGGCGCTCCGGTCGCGATACCCTGATCTGGGGTGGGGAATGCCGGCCGCGTCGGCAATCGCCGAGGGGCTGTGCGGCATCGACATTTCAGCGGCTGACCTTGTGCGAGTGGCTTCAGCCCCGACGCGCCATTGCCGGTGAAGCATCGGGACGCTGCAGCAGAACATATCCATACAGGCCTGCACGGAGGCCGTGCGCTGGCCGTAGCGATGCACGAATCATCGCGTCACGGCCGCAAACGACAGGCAAAAAAAATCCCGCCGGAGCGGGTTTTTCTTTGCTGCTGTATCGAATGGTGCCCAGGAGAGGACTCGAACCTCCACGAAGTTGCCCCCGCTAGCACCTGAAGCTAGTGCGTCTACCAATTCCGCCACCTGGGCGATACAGGCCGAGAATTTTGTCGGTTGCGCGCGTCGCTGTCAAGCGGCGTTTTACGTGCGCGCTTCGGCGGTACGTGCGCCGTGCCTGCGGCGCACGTACCGTCGGCCGACGCGTCAGCTGGCGTTGAAGTGCAGGCCCTGGTTGATCGCGCAGCGGTAGCCGAGCGTGGCGCCGTTCTGCTGGTAGCCGGGCAGGGCGAACACGGCCATGCTGAAGTCGATGCTGCTGTCCGGGTGTACCTGGTAGCGCAGGAACTGCTGGATCGGCTTGCCGTCGCGGCCCACGGTGAGGTGCTCGTCGGCGAAGGACAGGGTGCCGTCTTCGGTCACCCGGTATGCGCCGATGCGCAGGCCGCCGCGGGTCTGGGTCGGGGTGGCGCCGCCGGCAGTGGGCGTGCACTGGCTCAGGTCGATCGCGACCGCGACCGAGGCGCCGCTATCCAGCGAGCGTTCGATCTCGGCGAGCGAACCGAGCGGCGTGGCGGCGCCGGCAGGGTGGGCGAAGGCGAGCAGCGAGGTGGCGAGCAGCGAGAGGGGCAGGGACTTCATGCGGAACTCCGGAGCGTGGGGGAAGGGGCGGTTCGCCGCACGCACGCTAGCCCTTTGCGCTGTGCGGTCAACCGACAAAATCGCATTCTCCTGGCTGCGTCACAGCGCTTGTTTGAAGCTGGTCCGTTCGCCCTGGCGCCGGTTTCGCGTCGTGTCCGGATCCGCACCAAACATGCGGTTTTCTGCCGAATGCGCGGTGCTCGCGGATGCCGATGCCGCCACGGGGTTGCCGCGTGCGATCCGGCGCTGCGTTGCGTTGCAGGCGGCGGCGTCGCCGACGCATGCCGCAGGCGGATGCGTGTCGCCTGGCGTGGCGATCGGGGGATCGCGAACTGCGGGCTGCGTCTGGCGGTGGCGCGCGCCGCCTGACCGCGCGTCGCGCGCCGGCATTGACAAGGGCGCGCGCTGCCCGCAGAATTCGCGGCCTTCAGCGCCCAGATGGCGGAATTGGTAGACGCACTAGCTTCAGGTGCTAGCGGGGGCAACTTCGTGGAGGTTCGAGTCCTCTTCTGGGCACCACATGCAACACGCGGGAGCGCTGAACTCCCGCAACGACCGGCCCGCTGACGCGGGCCTTGTCGTTTCTGGGCCGCTCCGCCGCCGGGTCTGGTCGCCGGTTTGCCTGTGTTGACGACCCAGCGAGTACCATGGGCGGATGACCAATAGAAAAACCAAGTCCGGCAAGCCCGGCAAATCCGCATCCAACGACACGCCCGCCAGCAAGGCCGGCGCCCCGGCGGCTCCGCCTCCGCCGAAGAAATCCAAGATGCCGTCGTGGATGCCCAGCCTCCCCAGTTTCCTGCGGCGCAGCCCCAAACCGCCGTTGCAGCCGCTGCATCCGCCCGAGCCGGTGTCCGCGCCGTCTTCGCGCAAGAAGCCGGCCGCCGCGGTGGCCGATCCGTTCGCCGCCCGCGAGGCCGAGCGCTATGCCGAGCCGATCGCCAGCCGCGAGGCGATTCTGCAGTTGCTGGACCGTTGTGATGGCCCGCAGACGCTCGAGGAACTGGCCGGGCAGCTCGGCCTGACCGAGCCTTCGCGCATGGAGGCGTTGAGCAAGCGCCTGGGCGCGATGCTGCGCGAGGCGCAACTGGTGCAGAACCGCCGCGGCGGCTACGCGCCGGTGCAGCAGACCAACCTGATCCCCGGCGTGGTGATCGCCAATCCCGACGGTTTCGGCTTCCTGCGTCCTGACGAGGGCGGCGACGACCTGTTCCTGCCGCCCTATGAGATGCGCAAGGTGCTGCATGGCGACCGCGCGCTGGCCAACGTCACCGGCATCGACCGCCGCGGCCGCCGCGAAGGCAGCATCGCGCGCGTGCTCGAGCGCGGCCTGAGCCGGCTGATCGGCCGCTTCAGCATGGAGGGCGGCATCGCCTACGTGGTGCCGGACGACAAGCGCATCCAGCGCAACATCCAGATCCCGACCGATGCGATGGGCGAGGCCCGCGACGGCCAGCTGGTGGTGTGCGAACTCACCTCCACCCCGGACGGGCGGCGCCCGCCGATCGGCAAGATCATCGCGGTGCTCGGCGACAAGCTGACCCCGTCGCTGGTGGTGGAAACCGCCATCCACGGCCGCGAGCTGCCGTACGAATTCCCGCAGGCGGTGCTCGACGAAGCCGCGGCGGTGCCGATGACGGTGGAGCCGGCCGCGATCAAGGGCCGCGTGGACCTGCGGCAGACGCCGCTGGTGACCATCGACGGCGCCGACGCCAAGGACTTCGACGACGCGGTGTTCTGCGAGCCGAACGCCGAAGGCTTCCGCCTGGTGGTGGCGATCGCCGACGTGTCGCATTACGTGCGCCCGGGCACGCCGCTGGACGTGGAAGCGATCCGCCGCGCGACTTCGGTGTATTTCCCCGGCTTCGTGGTGCCGATGTTGCCGGAGACGCTGTCCAACGGCATCTGTTCGCTCAACCCGAAGGTCGACCGCATGTGCTTCGTCTGCGACATGCAGATCGATCGCCAGGGCGAGGTGGCCGGCGCGCGCTTCTACGAGGCGGTGATGAATTCGCATGCGCGGCTCACCTACGACCAGGTGTGGCAGGCGGTGGGCGAGAAAGACGAACAGGTGCGCAAGGACGTGGCCGCGGTGCTGCCGCAGATCGAGCGCCTGTATCAGCTGTTCCACGTGCTGGCCAAGGCGCGTTCGCGCCGCGGCGCGATCGAGTTCGAGACCTCTGAAGTGCGCTTCGTGCTCGACAACACCGGCGAGGTGACCCAGGCCGGGATGCTGGTGCGCAACGACGCGCACAAGCTGATCGAGGAATGCATGATCGCCGCCAACGTGGCCGCGGCGCGGCACCTGCTGGAGGCGCGCATCCCGGCGCCGTACCGCGTGCACGAGCGGCCGCCGGAGTCCAAGTACGCCGACCTGCTGGAGTTCCTCAAGGAATTCAAGCTGAGCCTGCCGCCGTGGAGCAAGGTGGTGCCGGGCGACTACACCAAGCTGCTGAAGAAGGTGCGCGAGCGCCCCGACGCGGCCTTGCTGGAGTCGGTGCTGCTGCGCAGCCAGAGCATGGCGGTGTACTCGCCGGACAACGCCGGCCACTTCGGCCTGGCGCTGGAGGCGTACGCGCACTTCACCTCGCCGATCCGCCGCTATCCCGACCTGCTGGTACACCGCGCGATCAAGTACGCGCTGACCCGCGGCACGCCGGACAAGTACCTGTATTCGCCGCGCGAGATGGCGGCGCTGGCGCTGCAGTGCTCCGAGCGCGAGCGCCGTGCCGACGAGGCCGAGCGCGAGGTCGACGAGCGCTACCGCGCGGCGTGGATGGAAAAGCACGTCGGCGGCCAGTTCGACGGCGTGGTCAGCGGCGTCACCAGCTTCGGCCTGTTCGTGGAGCTGGACCAGTCCAAGGTCAACGGCCTGATCCACGTGACCCAGCTGCCGCAGGACTATTACCAGTTCGACGCGGTGCGCAAGACCCTGTCCGGCGAGCGCCGCGGCATGCAGTTCCGGCTCGGCGACCGGGTCCGCATCCTGGTGCTGAAGGCGAGCATGGAAGAGCGCAAGATCGACTTCCGCCTGGTGGTGGAAGGCGAGCCGCTGACCGACATGCCGCCGCCGCCGGAGCGTGGGCAGCAGCAGCCGGCCAAGCGCAAGAAAAAGAAGTACTGACCGCGCAGCGTCGCGGCGGGCCGTTCGGTGCCCGCCGCGATCGCGCACGCGGCGCGATTCGGGCATGTCGCCCGCGAGAGCGGTCCATGGTTGCGAACTGCCAATGTATCTGACACTGCTCGTCCTGCAGGAAAGCGAGGCCGCAGTTGTGCCGCAGGGCGCCTGCATTCGCCGATTGAGCCATCACATCACGCAGATGTTCATGGCGCTGCTGCCGAAAGTGCAGATCGGCGGGGCCAGCAAGATCGTGGTGTCGCTGGGGCCGCGCGGCGACGCGGCCGTGTTCGACAATGTGTTGGGCGTGACCAATATTTTTGTCGAAGACTTCGACTTCGCGCATTTTTTGGCGCTGGACCGGCCGAGCCAGGACATGAGACTGTTGGACGCCCTGCGTGGTGCGCTGGTTGCGATTGCCGCAAGGAGCGGTGGTAACGGCGAAGTCGTCAAGCTCATCGACTCCACCGCTGACGCGATCTCGAATGCCGGGTCGCAGCTGCTGGTTCCGATCAAAAGGCTTGCAAAACGCAGCCAGGACGGCCAGTGGAACGTCGCTGTGTTCAAGCTGTTGCGTTCCGACGTCGGCGAAGGCTGGTATTGCGAAGTCGCGAGCCAAGGCGACGCGAAGGCAGAACGGGTCTGGATGCACGAGGTGCCGGGCTTTATCGATCGGCGCGATCTGTTTAAATCCGCGGAACTCGGCGAAGGTGCTTACCGGGTCAGGAATCGCCTGGGCCACGTGGCGTTCGAAATGCAGCTCCGCGATCCGGGCGGCGCAGCATAAGTCCTCCTGCGGCGTGGCGGACGCGTCCTGCGCAAGCTGCACGTGGCCCGCAGTCTGGATCGCGGCGTTCTGGTAAAACAGTTGGGCCGGCCAAGTGCCAAGTCCGCAACCAAGGGGCATGCATGGACCATGACCAGTACAGCGGCGGTTGCCAGTGCGGCGCGGTGCGCTTCCGGGTGCGCGGCCGGCTCGACGACGCCTCGATCTGCCATTGCCGGATGTGCCAGAAGGCGTTCGGCGCCTATTACGCGCCGCTGGTGTCCACGCGCGGCGCCGAGCTGGCGTGGACGCGTGGCGCGCCGAAGCATTTCCAGTCTTCCAATCTGGTGCGGCGCGGCTTTTGCGCCGACTGCGGCACGCCTCTGACCTACGAGGCGCCGGACGGCGTCGCCGTGGCCGCCGGTGCGTTCGACGATCCGGCAGCGCTGCCGCCGCGGATCCAGTACGGGCTGGAAGGCAAGCTGCCGTTCGTGGACGGCCTGCACCGGTTGCCGTCGATGCGGACCGAGGCCGACCTGGATGCGGCGCCGTTCCTGGCGCAGTTGGTGTCGCATCAGCATCCGGACCACGACACCGAGCGTTGGCCGGGCTGAGCGGGCTGTCGCCGGACTTCGCCGCACGCCGGTCCAGGGCCTGTTCGTTGGGGTTTTCGCCGAAGGCCCGCGTGGCTTGGGGAAGTGCCACACGTAGGCGTTCGGGCTGTCGCGGTGGTTGTTGTGGCCGCGGCAGGCGGCTTCTGTTCGTGCCGGGCAAGCGGGATTCCCGTGCGCGCCGCATGCTCGGCACCGCTGCGCGGTCGCTGCTCCATCGGTCCTGTCGCCCTGCCGCACATGACGCGGATGCCCGGTCGGCGAGGTGATGCGGCGCAGGCGATGTGACGTGGGCGCCGGCAACGCCTACCATTCCCGCTTTCCTTCCTCGCAGTCCCCGCCTCATGAGCAAGCAGAACCAGTGGATCGTCGGCGTCAACGCCGTGGCCTCGTCGATCGAGAACGATGCCGACAACGTGCGCGAAGTGCTGATCGAGGCGGGCAGCAAGAACCCGCGGCTGGTGGAGATCGAGGAGAACGCGCGGCGCAAGGGCATCGAGGTGCGGCGGGTGAATACCCAGGCGCTTGACGGCGTCGGCGGCTCGGTGCGGCACCAGGGCGTGGCCGCGCGCTACGCGGCGGCACGCACCTGGGGCGAGAACGAGCTGGAAGGCCTGGTCGCCGCCGCCGAGGGCCGCGCGCTGCTGCTGGTGCTCGACGGCGTGCAGGATCCGCACAATCTCGGCGCCTGCCTGCGCAGCGCGGCCGCTGCCGGCGCGACCGCGGTGGTGATCCCGAAGGACAAGTCGGCGCCGGTCAACGCCACCGTGCGCAAGACCTCGGCTGGCGCCGCCGACCGCATTCCGATCGTGGCGGTGACCAACCTGGCGCGCTGCCTGCGCGACCTGCAGAAGCAGGGCGTGTGGATCTACGGCCTGGTCGGCGAGGCCGAGACCTCGCTGTACGCGCAGGACCTGCGCGGCAACGTGGCGCTGGTGCTGGGCGGCGAATCCGACGGCCTGCGCCGGCTCACCCGCGAGCACTGCGACGGCCTGGTCAAGATTCCGATGCCGGGCGACATCGAAAGCCTCAACGTGTCGGTGGCGACCGGCGTGACCCTGTTCGAGGCGGTGCGGCAGCGCATGGGCTGAGGCGCTGCATGCGCGCGCCCGAGTCGTGGATGGTTTGCTGCACGAGTAACAGGTGTGCCGGCGTGGTGCGTTTGTAGGAGGGGCTTCAGCCCCGACCGAGGCCGACATCGTTCGGCTCCCCGCTTCGTTCGTCGCGACTGAAGTCGCTCCCACAGTGGGCGCCGGATGTTTGGCTCGGTGTGCTTTGGAGGGGTTTCGACCCTTCGACGGTACCGCAGGCCGAAGGTCCGCCACGCCACCAGCCTGGTCGATGATGCGGCCGGCGCCGACGCCGATGCGGTGTTTGAACACGGCTGCGACGTGTTGCTGCCGCTGCGCCCGCTGGCGATGCACCGGTTGTTCTCCAATCTGCTCGACAACGCGCTGAAATACGGCGGCTCGGTGCGGGTGAGCGCCGAGCGCCATGCCGACGGGACGCTCGGCGTGTACGTGCGCGGCCGCGGCCTGGGCATCGCCGAGGCCGAACTGGAGACCGTGTTCGCGCCGTTCGTCCGCCTGTAGACCTCGCGCTCGCGCGAGACTGGGCCTGACCATCGCCCGTGCGCTGGCCGAGAAGGATGGCGCGCGCTGCGCCTTCACAACCTGCGCGAAGGCGGCCTGGAAGCCTGCGTGCAATGGGCGGCGCCGCTGCGCCGGAGCTGAGCGCGGCACGCGCGTCCACCCGCGGCGGCGGATTTTTGCCTACCATGTGCGCTCTTCCCGTGTTCCGTTCCGGTAATGAGCCAGCATCGCCCCCGTCTCGCCGATCCTGGCCGGCCGCCGTGCCCCTGGGCATGGCGTCCACTGCCTGGCGGCACCGATCCGCAGCGCCGCTTTGGCGTCCGCCCGGCGCTGCGTCATGGCGCTGCGGCACCCGCCCGCCCACTTGCTGGTTCAGCCCGCGCACGCGCAAGCCTCTTGCGACCCGCACGGGGATCGATGGCATGCGCTAGCGCTCTCCAGGCCGGATCCACCCGGTGAGGGTGGTGGCGTCGGGGCATGCGGCTGCGGTCCGCCGCGCCGTGCATGCGTGGCTGTTGCTCGCGCTGTTCGCACTGTCGTTCGGGATAGGCCCGGCCGCGGCCGCCGACCCGGCCGCGGTCGGGCCGCCGCCGCTGCGCGACTACGCCGTGGATGCGTGGACCTCGCGCAATGGCCTGCCGCACAACTCGCTGCGCGACCTGGCGCAGACCCCGGACGGACGCCTGTGGTTCGCCACCTGGGAAGGCCTGGTGCGCTACAACGGCCTGGACTTCGCGGTGATCGACCGCAGCACCCGTCCCGGCCTGCCCGACAACGGCGTCGGCGCGCTGTACGTCGGCCACGACGGCGCGCTGTGGCTCAGCGATTCGCGCGGCAACCTGGGCCGCTACGACCGCGCCGGCAACTGGCGCTTCTGGCGGCAGCCGCCGGGCTGGCCGCGCGCGCTGATCCACGCCATGACCGAGGACCGCCAGGGGCGGCTGTGGCTGCTGTTCGAAGGCAACGGTCTGGGCTGCCTGTGGCCGGATGGCCGCTTCGACTACCAGCCGGCACCGCCGGACCTGCCGCTGGCCAACAGCTTCCCGCGGATCGCCGTGGACGACCGCGGCCGGGTCTGGATCGGCAGCCTCGACGGCCTGCTGTACCGCGATACGCAGGGCGTGCTACGGCGCGCGCCGGACGCCTTCGGATTGCCGCCCGGCCTGGCCTGGCCGTACCGCGACGCCGACGGCACGCTGTGGCTGGTGGCCGGCGAGAACGTGTATCGGCTGCAGGGCGAGCGCGCCGTGCTGGTGCAGCGCCTGCCGGGCTACGGCCACTTCACCGCGATGCTGCGCGACCGCGACGGCGCGCTGTGGCTGGGCACCGAGAACCAGGGCCTGCTGCGCATCGGCCGGCATGGCATCGAGCACATGGCGCCGGGTGAGGTGCTGCCTAACGGGCGCGTGGTGAGCCTGCTCGAAGACGCCGAGGGCAGCGTCTGGATCGGCGCCAACGGCGGCCTGTTCCGGCTGCGCGAAACCCTGTTCACCAGCTACACGCGCCGCGACGGACTCAGTGGCGACTACGCGCGCGCGCTGCTGGAAGCGCCCGACGGCGCGCTGTGGATCGGCAGCGCCGCCGGCCTGGACCGGATGGCGGCGGACGGCAGCATCGCGCCGTCGGGCCTGCGCAACGCCGACGGCAGCGCGCCGTCGGTGCTGAGCCTGGCGCGCGGCCGCGACGGCGACCTGTGGGTCGGCACCTACGCCGACGGCGTGTACCGGCTGCGCGACGGCCGCGTGCGCCGCCACTACGACAAGGGCGACGGCCTGCCCAGCGGCCACGTCCGCGCGATCAGCGTGGATGGCGCCGGCACGGTGTGGATCGGCACCCAGCGCGGCTTGGTGCGCATCGACGGCGAGCAGGCGCGCGTCGCCGACGTGCCAGGCTTGCCGCAGGGGCTGATCACCGCGCTGGCCAGCATCGACGGCGCGTTGTGGATCGGCTCGGTCGAAGGCGCCTCGGTACTGCGCGACGGCCGCGTGCAGCGGCTGCCGCTGGAGCCGCTGGGCGGCGCGCGCAGCGTGTTCGGCTTCCAGGCGCTGGGCCGCGACGTGTGGATCTCCACCGACCGCGGCCTGCACCGCTACCGCGACGGCCGTCTGGCGCGGGTCGGGCTGGAGCAGGGCATGCCGGTGGACACCGTGTTCCAGCTGGTCCGCGACCGCCTCGGCAACGTCTGGATCAGCAGCAACCGCGGTGTGCTGCGGACCAGCGCCGACGCGCTGGACGCGGTCGCCGACGGCCGCGCCGGCAGGCTGCAGGTGAGCCGCTACAACGAGATCGACGGCATGGCCAATGCCCAGGGCAACGGCAGTTCCGGCCCATCGGAAATCGTGCGTGGCGACGGCAGCGTGTGGCTGGTCACCGCCGGCGGCATCAGCACGGTCGATCCGCGTCGGCTGCAACGCTTCCGCGAGCGCCTGCCGCCGCCGGCGGCGATCGAGAACGTGCTGCTGGACGGGCAGGCGTTCGACTGGCGGCGCCAGTCGCGCCTGCCGGGCGCCACGCGTATCACGGTGTCCTACGTCGGGCTCAGCTACCTGCTGCCCGAGCGCATCCGCTACCGCACCCGGCTCGACGGCCTGGACAAGGACTGGGTGGAACGCGGCCAGCAGCGCAGCGTCGAATTCATCGGCCTGCCGCCCGGCGACTACACCTTGCGCGTAGCCGCGGCGCATCCGGATGGCGCCTGGAGCGAGCGCGAGGCGGTCTGGCAGTTCAGCGTCGCCCCGCTGTGGTGGCAACGCGGCAGCGTGCAGGCCGCTGCCGCGCTGGCGCTGCTGCTCGCGCTGGTGGCGCTTTACCGCTACCTGATCGCCCGCTACAAGCGGCGCAACCTGCGCCTGGAGCGGCTGGTCAAGCAGCGCACCGGCGCCTTGCAACTGCAGACCGAGCGGCTGCTGCGCGCCGACGCCGACAAGAGCCAGTTGCTGTCCGAACTGCAGGACCAGGCCGACGCGTTCGAGCGCCAGGCCCACGAGGACGCGCTGACCGGGTTGCCGAACCGCCGCCATTTCGACGAAGTGCTGCTGCGCGAACTGCGCCGCGCACAGCGCGGCGGCAGTCCGCTGTGCCTGCTGGTGATCGACATCGATCGCTTCAAGCAGATCAACGACGGCTACTCGCACGCCACCGGCGATGCGGTGCTGCGCGAGGTCGGACAACTGTTGCTGAGCGCCTGCCGCGGCTCCGACCTGCCGGCCCGGCTGGGCGGCGAGGAATTCGTGGTGCTGCTCGGCGACACCCCGCTGGCCGACGCCGAGCGCATGGCCGCGCGCCTGCGCGACCTGTTCCACGCGCGCCTGCAGTGGGCCGACGCCCCGGCGCTGCGGGTGACCTTCAGCGCGGGCCTGGTCGCGTTGAGCGGGGAGGAAACGCCAAGCCAGCTGCTGCAGCGCGCGGATGTGGCGCTGTATCGGGCGAAGAGTGGGGGGCGGGATCGGATTTGTGTTGGATGAGTGTCATTGCGGGGACAGCGTCATTCGGCGTAGGGGCCGAAGGCGCGGCATTAGCGGTTCATCGTGTCCATTGTTCCTCGACGTTGGCCAGAACTTCGCAATCGCAGTAGCCTCCCTGTTCGCCGAGCCAAGCGAGGATATTGGCCTCCTACGGCAAGTCATTTGATCGCAGGAATTGTCGCGTGAGCTTGAGAAAGTGATCACAGCCTCCCGATAAAGCACCATCGAGGTACTCGAACATCAGAGCAAGTTGATCATGGAGGATGGGCATCGACGCGACTGCTTCGGCACGCTGCCGTTCGGCGATCTCGCGGACGATCGCCTTGCGTCGCTCTTGTTCTGCTTTCGAAGTCATATTTTGCCAGCGGACATTTTGCTCAAGGCATTTGTCAGAACGGTGTTGGCTTGTAGGAATTGTCGCGGCCGAGTCTGCGTACCACCAGACCGAACACCAGGCCAGCGGTGAGGGTTGTAGGTAAAGCCTGAAGAAAGTCGCGCAGCAGCATCCACACTGGAAACGTGCCGTAGTGCTGCCAGGGTTTGATCGAGCGGCACAACACCTGCAGCAGGAGCACCACGGCACAGACGGATGCGGCTAGCGCTGGCGGCGGCGGGCGGCGAAAGCTCGCAATCCAAACCACCAGCAGTGGGAGGGCAGCCGCCCACAGTGCACCGATCAGGGCGATGCCGATCAGCCCGTTAGGCTCGAAGCGATAGACGCGTGTCGGCCAGAACGCAAAGTAGCTGACCAGGGACACCAACATGGCGGCGAGCCATTCGGTGGCGAATCCCAAGCTCGCTTTCGCCATCGTTCTCACGTCATCCCCCAATACCAGAATTCGATTGAACGCGAAGCGCCGTATCCTGCTTGAATGAGTTAGTGGTGAACCCGCAGGGATTCGGAGCGCCAAAGCCCGAAGCGCTGCAGGCCGTAGCTCTTTGGGAGCGTGGTGCTCACGAGGCTGAGGCCGTAAGAGCAGCCGGTTCGTCCGAACTCGGTATACGGCAAACAAGCGTTCGTTCTGAAGCGTGCCGATTGGCCCGATTCGAGTTTCAGGTCGATGCTCGTGCCGGAGCGGGACCAGGCGCCGGTAAAGGCTGTGGTGGAAGCCATTGCGGAATTATCTGCCTCCCACGTACGCAGAATCAGGCGCGCTTGACCGGATTTCTGCAGCTTTAGATCGATTGCATACTCGGTCTCGGTGACTGCCTGATAGTCCCCGGAAACGTCTGCGCTGGCGGCGGTGGACGCGGCAATCGAAAAAATGAGGGTCCACACGTCCATCGATCCTCCTGTGGCGTATCGGCTGCCCTCAACCGATCTGCGGCGCCGGCCACGCATTGGCGATCTTGCAGAACAGGCGGGCGGTCTGCTCGGTGTCGTAGACCGCACTGTGCGCGTCGGCGGCGTTCCAGTCGAAGCCGGCGGCCTGTACGGCGCGGGCCAGCACGGTCTGGCCGTAGGCGATGCCGGCCAGGGTCACGGTGTCGAACACGCTGAAAGGGTGGAACGGGTTGCGCTTGTGGCCGCAGCGGGCCACGGTGGCGTTGAGGAAGTTCAGGTCGAAGTGGGCGTTGTGGCCGACCAGGATCGCGCGCTGGCAGCCGTACTTCTTCACCGCTGCGCGCACCGGCGCGAACACGTGGTCCAGGGCCTCGCGTTCGGGCTTGGCGAAGCGGAACGGGTGGTCGAGGATGATGCCGGTGACTTCCAGCGACTTCGGGTCGATGGCGGTGCCGGGCGCCGGCACCACATGCGCGCTGGCGGTGGCGCCGGGGTACAGCTGGCCGGCCTCGTCCATCTCGATCGGGACCACGGCGATCTCCAGCAGCGCATGCCGGTTCCAGTCGAAGCCGCCGGTCTCCACGTCCACCACCACCGGCAGATAGCCGCGGAAACGCCGCGACATCGGGGTGGCGGCGAGGGGCTGGGACGGGCTTTCGACGTGATCGTTCATGCGTGCAGGGTAGCAGAGCGCGGCTAAACCTCCGCCGCGACAGGGCGCGCGCGGGCTGGGGGAAGACGGATCGGGTCAGGCGCGGACCTTCGATACAGGCGCTGCGGTACGCGGCGAGACCAATTTCTGCAGATCGATGAAGCGACGTCCAGATCGAGGGGCGCCGTCGGCAGAGCGTTGTGGGAGCGACTTCAGTCGCGACGGGCGTTCCCGGTAAGGCCCGTCGCGACTGAAGTCGCTCCCACAGTGGCATGACCGGTGGACAGAAATGCCACCCGACTTGCTGATCGCGTTGCGCGCCTCAGGCCGGCAGGCGGGTGCCGAGCACGCTGCCCTGCTGGCGCATGCGCTCGAGCAGCGCGGCACCGTCGTGCAGCAGCGCGCCCGGGTCCTGGCCGTGCGCGGCGGCCAGGCGCAGCAGCAGCGCGCGTCCGCTGTGCTCGCCGTCGCGCAGCCGCTCCACCAGCGCATGCGCCAGCGGCGCCAGTTCGGCGAAGCGGGCCTGGCCCTCGGCGTCGCGCCGCGCCAGCAGGCAGGTCGCCTGCGCCGGCGCTTCGCCCGGTTGCCAGGCCGGGCCGATGCGCTGCACCGGCCAGCGATAGCGCAGTAGGCGCAGCCAGGGCGAGAGCTGCGCAATGCCGTCGAGCAGGTCGCCGTGCGGATCGTGCGGCGGCAATGGTGCATCGTCGATCTGCACCTCCAGCTCAACCGTTTCGTAATGCGCCAGTTCCGCCAACCATGGCCGTTGCGCATCCTCGCCGCGTTGCTGCAGAAAGCGTACGAACTCGCCGCCGATGCGCGGGAACAGCGGCGTGCGTGCGCGGTGCTCGGCGCAGAACGCGCGCAGCAGCGCTTGCCATGCGTCCTCGCCGAGGGTGGCGCGCAGCACCGGGAAATGCGAGGCGAGCAATTGCGCGATGTTGTCGAAGAACAGCGCGCGGTACACCGCCAGCCGCCGCGGCTCGATGTCCGGCGGCGGCGCGTGCCGCTGCGGATCGCGCAGGTGCAGGGCCAGCGCGACCTGCTGCGCGTGCAGTGAGTCAGCCATGCGCCACTTGCGCCATCTGCGCTGCTTGCCCCGATATGGCCTGCGCCTGCGCCTGCGCGTCGCGGATGCGTTGCACCTCGTGCAGCAGTTCGGACAGCGGCGGGAACTGGCTGTCGCGCTCCAGCAGGGTCGGGCGCACCCCGTGCAGGCGGTAGGCGGCGTCCAGCAGATCCCACACGTCCGCGGCCACCGCCGCGCCGTGGGTGTCGATCTTCAACGCGCTGGCGGCGTCGTCGCGATGCCCGGCGATGTGGTACGAGGCGATGCGTGCGCTCGGCATCGCGGCGAGGAAGGCGAGGGCGTCGTAGCCATGGTTGGCGGCGTTGACGCAGACGTTGTTGACGTCGAGCAGCAGGTCGCAGTCGGCTTCGGCCAAGACCGCCGCAACGAACTCGGCTTCGCTCAACGCCTGGCCGGGCGCGGCGTAGTAGGACACGTTTTCCACCGCGATGCGCCGCCCCAGCGCGTCCTGCGCCTGGGCGATGCGCGCGCCGGCATGGCGCACCGCTTCGTCGGTGAACGGCAGCGGCAGCAGTTCGTAGAGCTGGCCGTCGTCGGCGCTGTAGCTCAGGTGTTCGCTGTACAGCGCGACGTGGTGCCGATCCAGGAACTGTCGGGTCTGCCGCAGCAGGTCCGCGTCCAGCGGCGCGATGCCGCCGAGTGACAGCGACAGGCCATGGCAGCTCAGCGGATGGCGCGCGGACAGCGTGTCCAGCATCGCGCCCAGGCGGCCGCCGACGCCGATCCAGTTGTCTGGCGCGCACTCGAGAAAATCGAACGCGGCCGGCGCGGCCTGCAGCAGCTCCGGCAGCAGGCCGCGGCGCAGGCCGAGTCCGGCGCTCGCCGCAGCCGGCCCGCGCGGGGCGGAATCAGCCGCCGCCACCGCACTTGCCTTCGCCGCACTTGCCTTCGGCCATCGCCTTGTCGTCGTGCTGGGCCGGGGCGGCGGCGTGCTTGCCCGGCTTGGCCTTCGCTGCATCCTGCGCATGCGCACCGCAGCTGCCCTCGGCGGCCTTGTCGGCGCCTGCGGCGTCAGTGGACTTGGACTTCGGCTGCGCCGGCACCGTGGTCGCTGCCTTGTCGGCGCTCGGCGGCGCCGCGGCCTGGGCGCCGAGCGCATAGCCCTGGGCCAGGTCGGTCATCGCCAGGGCGGAGGCGGACAGGCCCAAGCCGCCGAGCAGGACGGCGCCGGCGAGGGCGGCGGAAGGACGCGAGGGGATGGACATGCGGACTCTCCTTGCAGACGGACGTGGTGCCGGCGTCGCCACGCTGGCCGTGTCCGCCAAGCGTACCCGCTGGCGCCATCCGCCGCATGCGGCACTGCGCCGTGCGCCAACGAAAAAAGCCCCGCCGAAGCGGGGCCTTTTTGATCGCGCCATGCGCCGCAGCCTTAGCGGCTGTTGGCGATGACGCTGCTGATGACGCCGGTGGCGACGGCGATCAGCACGTACTGGTTGTCGACCCGACGCCATTCATGGCCGCGCGGCGGCGCCTTCAGCCCACGCTTGCGGTAGTCGGGCACGCGGTCGCCGCGATGATCGGAGGCCAGGCGTTCGCCGCGCTTGTAGTGGCGCGGACCATCGTGGCGGTCGTCGCGATGATCGTCGCGACGGTCGTCATGGTGCGCCTGCTGCGGGCCATGGTCGTCGTCGCGATGGTCCTTGCGATCCTGCGGCGGATCGCGGTCGTCGCGATGGTCCTGGCCGGCAGCGAATGCGCCGCCGGAGGCCAGCAGGGACAGTGCGAGGACCGAACCGATGATGCGCTTCATGGTGTCTCCTGGGGCCGGTGGAGGACGGCTCCACGCGTACCGACACCCTAGGCGCAAGCCGATGAATAGGCGATAAAAATTTAAGGAGATTCAATTATTTGCGCGTGTCGATAGGTGTCGCCACGTATCGACCGCGTCGAGGTCGCGTGAATCCGGGCTCAGATGCCCGAGGTGGTGCTGGTTTCGTCGCGCTTGTCGCGCGGCGGCAGCGGCTGGTCGCCATGCACCAGGAACCACACGTTCTCGGCGATGTTGGTGGCATGGTCGCCGATCCGTTCCAGGTTCTTGGCCATGAACAGCAGATGCGTGCACGGGGTGATGTTGCGCGGATCCTCCATCATGTAGGTCAGCAGTTCGCGGAACAGCGCGGTGTACTGCGCGTCCAGCAGCGCATCGCCCTGGCGGACCCGCAGCGCGGCGTCGGCGTCGTTGTTCTGGTAGGCGCGCAGCGCCTCGCGGACCTGCTCGGCGGCGAGCTTGCCGAGCTGGCGCAGGCCCAGCGTCTGCGGCATCGGCGGCGAGGTGTTCAGCGCGATTGAGCGCTTGGCCACGTTCGCCGCGTAGTCGCCGATGCGCTCGATGTCGGCCGGAATGCGCAGGCCGGCGAGGATCTCGCGCAGATCGCGCGCCATCGGTCCACGCAGCGCCAGCCGCATCACGTCGCTGCTGATCGCATGCTCGAGCGCGTCGATCGCCTCGTCGTTGACGACGATGCGCAGCGCGGCGTTGTCGTCGCGGCGCTCGACCACGTCCAGGGCCGCTTCCAGCTGCGCCACCGCGGTCTCGCCCATGCGCACGATCTCCGCGGCGATGCGGTGCTGTTCTTCGTCGTAGCTCTTCACGATGTGCTCGTTCGGCTGGGTGTTCATGTCGTAGGTCCGTTGGATTCGTTAGTGTCGCCGCGGCCGTCCTGGCGTCGCGGGGCTGGCGTCGGGGCGTCTCAGCCGAAGCGGCCGGTGATGTAGTCTTCGGTCTGCTGCTTGCTGGGCTGCGAGAAGATGATCTCGGTGCGGTCGTGTTCGATCAGGTCGCCCAGATACATGAAGGCGGTGTAGTCGGACACGCGCGCGGCCTGCTGCATGTTGTGGGTGACGATGACGATGGTGTAGTCGCTCTTCAGCTCTTCGACCAGTTGCTCGATGCGGCTGGTGGAAATCGGGTCCAGCGCCGAGGTCGGCTCGTCGAGCAGCAGCACGTCCGGGCGCAGGGCCACGGCGCGGGCGATGCACAGGCGCTGCTGCTGGCCGCCGGACAGGCCCAGCGCGCTCTGCCCGAGCTTGTCCTTGACCTCGTCCCACAGCGCGCCCTGGCGCAGCGCCTGCTCGACGCGGTCGGTCATGTCCGCCTTGGACAGTTTCTCGTGGTGGCGGATGCCGTAGGCGACGTTCTCGAAGATGGTCATCGGGAACGGCACCGGCTTCTGGAACACCATGCCGACCT